>OKRU01000555.1_pt1 | contig 37516 bp, 39 predicted proteins | sample 1601131 | NCBI WGS metagenome assembly OKRU01 (sample SAMEA3541558, study PRJEB24748) | human gut metagenome | biome: human gut; feature: human-associated habitat; material: faeces | place: China | collected 2012
TATTAATCTTATTCACCTTATCTTCTATGATATCCACAGCCATCACTTCGTGATGTTGTGCTAATAATGTAGCGATACTTAATCCTACATATCCTGTCCCTGCTACTGCTAATTTCATAATTTACTTTCCCTCTTTATAATTCAATCATATTTCCTAATCTTTCATTCCATGTTACAGGTTCAAATTGTCCAAAACCTGATGCTGGATAAAAAGTAATTTCTCCAAAATATAATTTTCTGTTAATTTCATAAAAATCTATTCTTACAAATTTTGTATTCTTTGCTAAAACAAATGCAAACTCTTTCATCTTTTCAAATGTATATGGTTTTAATAATTTTGTTGTGCTATTAGTACAATTATTGTTTAATCCAATAAACTCTTGATGTTCCCAATTCATATCAAAAAAATCAATCGTTTCATTGGTACTTCTATCACATATAACCTGACAGTATTCTGGACTACCATTGAAACAAAAAAACTTGTAATCTTTAAGATCTGTATCTCTTTCTTGTTTTATACTGCATTCATGTATCCATAGACAAAAATATTCGTTATCTAGAAGGTACCCCCCCCCACAAGAATTTGGAAGCTTAATAAGCTTTCCTAAATCTTCATCAGCTGATTCCGGGGTAAATTCTTCAAATCCACTTCCTGGAAAAAACGTAATTTCACCAAAATAAAGTTTCTTATCTATTTCATAAAAATCGATTCTTGAAAAAGACATTTTTTGAGATAACTTTTCTGAAAATTCAATCATTTTATCATAATTGAATGGCTTTTCTATTGGTTTATTGCTTTTTGGATAATGTCTTTCAAATGCTAAAACATTCCAATTTCTATCAAAAAAAGTAATTTTTAACCCATCATCATCAAATCTATCAGAGCATACAAAAGAACATTCTACCTTGCCATTAAAACACATGAATTTATAATCCATTAGTTCTTTATGTGTTTTGTCAATCATATATTTTTCAGCAATTATTTTTCTTGGTACATTTTTATATGGCCATTCTCTACCTGTTAAATAGTAATCTTGTTTTAACCCTTTTCTTAGTTCTTTTTTTACTTTTTCAATATCCAATTTTGATTTATCTTTACAAATACACATACCTAATCCAGAATTGTGATTACACTTTAAAACAAACTGATCAGGCAGACTGTCAAAATCTATATCATCTGGATCATCCCATACACCTAGCAATGGGATAAGATATTCTTCACCTAATTCTTTTTTTATATAATCTCTAACTCTATATTTATCTACCATCATTGTATAATCAGGATTATGATCATTGATTTTTAACCATTGAAGCTTTTCATTAAATGCTTTGGGATTTTCTAAGTCTAATTCTTTATGCATGATAGCTTTGTATTTTCTTTTTAGATATTCTTCATCATTCATTGAATTATAGAATCCAAAGTTAGATAACACAACAAAACGATAATCTTTATTGAGAATACATTTCAAAATTTTTCCTAAATAATTTTTCATCTATTCATCTCCCATATAAAATTCTTTATACCATCTAGCAAATTCTCTTAGTCCATCTCTTAATGATGTACTTGGTTTAAATCCAAAATCTCTTTCCAATGCACTTGTATCAGCATATGTTACTGGCACATCTCCTGGTTGCATCGCAACCAGTTCCTTATGTGCTTCAAAATCATAGTCCTCCGGTAATACTCCTGCATTTATTAGTTCTTGTTGTAAAATATCTACAAATTCTAATAGATTTTCAGGATGACTGTTTCCAATGTTATAAACTGCATAAGGTGGTATTGGTAAGCCATCTTCTCCTGTCTTTCTTTCAGGAGCTTTATTCATTACTCTTGATACTCCTTCTACGATGTCATCGATATATGTAAAATCTCTTTTACAGTTTCCATAGTTAAAGATCTTAATTGTTTCATTATTTCTTAGTTTATTAGTAAATCCAAAATAAGCCATATCTGGTCTTCCTGCTGGACCATAGACTGTAAAGAATCTTAATCCAGTTGATGGAATGTTATAAAGCTTACTATAGGCATGCGCCATTAATTCATTGCTTTTCTTTGTTGCAGCATATAAGCTTACTGGATTATCTACCTTATCATCTGTACTATATGGAACTTTCTTATTAGAACCATAGACACTGCTTGATGATGCATAAACAAGGTGTTCTACACCTTTGTTTCCATCATCATAGGAATGTCTGCAAGCTTCTAGAATGTTATAGAAACCAATCAGATTGCTTTCGATATAGGCATCAGGATTACTGATAGAATATCTGACCCCTGCCTGTGCAGCTAAGTTAACTACAATATCAGGTTTATGTTCATCAAAGATCTTATCGATCAGTTTCTTATCAGAAATATTTCCATAATAAAAAGACCACTTGTTCGTAGTCTTCTTTACTTCTTCTTTAATTTTATTCAGTCTGTATTCTTTTATTGATACATCATAATAATCATTTATATTATCGATACCGATAATATGAATATCTTTATTTTCTTTTAATAATTTCAATACCAGATTAGAGCCGATAAAACCGGCTGAACCTGTGACAAAAATTGTTTTATTCAATATTAACACCTTCTATCTTCCTATTTTACTTCTAATGCCTTTATAAAGTTTATTAATGTATTTTTTGTAGAAAATCAAATTAATAAACATTGTAATTACCAAACCTACCAAGGATACTTCAATTGCTAATAATATCCATCCAACATAACTAACAGTATAAAGTACAAAAATCTTTGTAGCAAAATACATCATTAAAAATGAAACAATATCGATCATAAACTGCTTTATAAAATTCTTAAAAGGCCACTTTATAAAATTTTTAGAATCATAATATGCCATCCATACTGTCTGATATAACATTGCAGTTAGAGTACCAAATGTAACACCAATCAAGCCAAAACTTTTTACAGCTAATACAGATATAACAATATTCAACAATGCCGCTATTATGTAATTACCTTGCGTTTGTTTATAATGACCACCAGCTAAAATCATAATATTATATGGCAATCTTAAACAATGTCCTGCATTAGCTAAAACAATTAAAGCTCCAAACAATGGTTGAATATAATTGGCATCATTGACACCATTTGTATATACCTGTACAAATGGAACTATTAATATTGCAGTAACACCAAACACATATGTTGTTCCTGTATGAATGATCCATTCAATCCATCCAAAAAGATTTTTTAAATTCTCTAATTCCTGTTTTGCCCACAATTCACCAATCAAAGATGTAATACCATTGGTCATTGATAAAAATAATTGTTTTACTCCTTTGACCACGAAAAAATAAACAGAATATATTGATACATCAGTTAATGTAGCAAATGTTGATAAAACAACAATATCTGTACTGTCTAATATAACAGCAGCCACATGTTGAGCAATACCATTCCATTTTTGTTTAATGGGCTCTACAGTATATTTTATTTTTTTATTTATTTTGTAATGATTTTTTACATATAGATAAACCAAAGACGGCTGCATTAGGTAAATCAATGATGTAACCAATTTTACAATATGTATCCCACATCCCATATATATAAGAACAAAACATGCAAATGTGTTCAATATTACAGCTATAGTTTGTACAGTGTATTGTATATATCCTTTTTGATCTGCTGTTAACAATAATCTATTGACAATACCAAAAAGATATTGAGCAAATGAACTAATCGATAAAACCACAACTAAAAAAGCTACATATAAAAATCCAAAATTCTGATTAACAAATATTGGATAAAAAATTACTAAAATAATTACATATATAAAAAGGATAAATCCTAATTTTTTAAAGAACTTATCTGCCGATGCTATAATTTTACTAACACTATCTTCATCTTTATCAGCCAATGGTTTGTATAGAGATGATTGAACTACAGCCCCTACTCCTAATTCTAAAAATGAAATCAATCCTAAAAACTGTGTAATAGAATTAACCAGACCATTTATTTCCGTACCAAAATTACTCAATATTAAACGTGGTAAAATAAAGCCACATATAATTGTAGTAATTTGAAATACAAATGAAGAGATAGTATTATATAATAATTTTCTACTTCTCATTTATTACTCCCATCTTATTCCTTGAACTTTTACGTAAAAATTGTATTTCTAAAAATAATATTACAAAATAAAAATATTGTGTTTTAGAAAAATATGTAACACTAGCATATTCCATAAATAACAACAATATTATTAAAATAATACAAAAATTGTAATATACATCTTTATTATGTTTATTCTTCAATATTTTTTTTATCAAATAAAAATAAATATTATAATAAATTACTGTTCCAATTAATCCACCACATGCTAATAATTCAACATAATTATTATGAAAATAAGTATCATCTCCCATTAAATTAGCTAAAATTGCTCCTGAACTACTTATCCCAATTCCTTTAATTGGATGTATATAAAACTGTGACATTCCTATTTCTATAAATCGCTGTCTAAGCCATGCAGATTGATCATATTTACCACTTCCCTTTAATAAATTTGTTAAACTTTCCATTCTCGACATAACACCTTCAAACATTGGAAGGGTACTTGCCCAATAAAATAAAAAGAACAATATAATTCCTAACCCAATCCAAATAAACAAATTTTTAATTATATTTTTTGTCGAATATTTTGTAATAATAATATAAACAAGTCCACATACTGCCATAATTAAAGCTTTTCTACTTCCTGATGCGGCAACCATTACAATACATGGAACTATAAATACATTATCAATTGTTATTTTTTTATTTACAAAAAATATTTGATATACTGTTATAATAATTGAAATAGCTGCTAACATTCCTATAGAATTTATATTAGAAAACGAATTATCTAAACGTTCTCCAGCAGAAATTATAGATTTGATTGTTCCTAATCCATAAAAAATAAAAGCATATATAACCACAACATATCCAGCCCACATTACTGCAGAAACTAGTGGTTTGATTGTATTACCTTTTGAATAATGCATATAAATAACAGACATACAAATTAATATTTCTACTATAGTCACGCCTTTTTGAATCGCTGCACCACTACGAATACCCCACAGTGCACTAATAAAACAATATAAAGCAAAAAATAGAATTAGAACATGAAATGCTTCTATTTTAAAAACTATTTTGCCTTTATTTTGATATATATCCAAAATAAAAATAACTAACGTTATTCCAAGTAAAATTAAACTAATAAACGACTTTGTATCAAAAATAATAAATGAAGAAAAAAGAAAAGTAACCAATAACCAAATTACTTTCTCACTTAGACGCTTTTCATTTAATGTCATTCTTTCACCTCGCCTAAAAACTATATCTCATTTTCAAATACAATATTAATAAAGTCACTACATACACTATCAATATCATACTTTGATTTTATAAATATCTCTCTCATATCATTTCTTTCAAGATTCACAGTACATATTTCATTTACCCATTCGTTTATATTGCTATTCAATGACAAAAATTTAATATTTCCAGTTATATTAACTTCTTTAGTTATAGTATCTGATATAATACATGGAAGTCCTGTCGCTTGTGCCTCTATAATTGTATTAGGCATTCCCTCATAAAGTGAAGGAAATACATCTACATCTGAAGCCATTAAAATTTCTGGAACATCTTTTCTTAGACCTAAAAATTTAACATGTTTTTGTAATCCATAATTATTAACTTTGTTTTTTATTTGTTCTTTTAAAACTCCATCACCTACTAAAAGCAAAATTGCATTATTGTTTCTTTTGTAAACTTCATTAAATACATCTATTAAAAATTGATGATTTTTTTGTTCATCAAAACGTCCTATATGACAAAGTACAAAATTTTTATCTTCTAGTCCTAATTCTTTTCTTTTTTTACTTCTAATATCATAATTAAAAATAAAATTATTTATTGGTACAGCATTATGTATTACTTTTGCTTTTCCATTTTTCACAGAATTTTTTCCAAATAGAAAATCAGCAGATTCTGTAGATGGTCCAAATTTTGCTGTTGGAATAATTTTAGGCATCCATGAAAACAATTTGTTTATTATTTTTCCTAAAGTTCCACCTGTAATTTGTGAATTTGTCGATCTCATAATTAAATGAGTCGCGTCACCTTGTTTTGCAGCCAAAAGATCAAGAGCTGATATAGAAAATTGAGACATACGTAATACATAGTCATAATTATTATCTCTGACTACTTTTTTAATATCTTTATAAAATTTTTTTAAATTTTTTGATTTAGGGGTTATATGATATATTTTTCCACCCAATGATAAAATTTCTTTATCATATGCACCCTCTTCTTTTATACCTACTGCAAAATCAAATTGATATTTAGTCCTATCAATATTTCTATATATTTTCATTATGAATGTTTCTGCTCCACCAACATTCATACTTCCATTAATAATTAATAATCGTAACATTTATATCTCCATTTCTTATATTTTTAATAAATTAAATTTAAAAAGATATTTCCTTATATATTTTAAAAAGACTATCTAAACATTTTTCTTTTGTGTAAGAATTTATTAAACATTTATAATTTTCAATAGAAATATCTTGTCTTACTGATTTATCTTGGAGTTTTTTTATATTTTCAATATAATGTAAAATTGAATTTTTATTTACTAAAACTAAATCCAAATATTTTGATTTTGAAAACACATATGATGCAGAACCAACATTATTAGTTAAAATAGGAATTCCTGCATTCATTGCTTCTAAATAAATCATTGGAAAACCTTCAGCTAAACTAGGAAATATTAGTAAATCTCCTGTTCTTAAATAATTATTTACATCTTCTTTTTTTATTGGACTTTTAATAATAATATTTTTTTCTTGAATTTCTATATTTTCTTCTTTCGGTCCTGTTAATTCAAAAACAATATTAGGAAATTGTTTTGCAATTTCTTGAATTACTTCAGTACCCTTATCCTTACAAATTCTACCTAAATATATTATTTTTTTTATTTCATTTCTAACATCATATTCATACTTTTCGTTCACATTAATAAAATTAGGAACAAAAATACATCTAATATCACTTATTTTATTAACATAATTCATTGAAAATTCATTTAAAACAAAACAAGTATCTATATTATTCAATATTCTTCTTAAAAGTTTTCTTTTAAAATTTGTTTTACAATAAATAGAAACATCACAATGAAATTCAACAATTATCTTTTTTTTATTATTTAAACATTTTATCCATAGTATTTCTCTCATCATCCCAAACGTACTACAAGCAGAATTTATATGAACAATTTTACATTTTTTTTCAAATAAACATTTTATTGCTATTTTGATTGATTTTAAAAGATCAGATAGAATACTTTTGAAGCTTCTTGTATTTTCTTCCTTTCCTGTATCAAACAAGATAATATCCTTACTATATTTTGAATTCATTACTTCATTTGTCCAGGTAGCAATACCTCCTATAGGAGAAGTAGGTGAAATCAATAAAACTTTCATCTTTTATTTATCCCAACCTTCTAATTCTTCTCTTACTAGTTTTACTTCTAATAACTTATTCTTAACTGCTTCAATATCCATAAGTTTAGTATTATTAGAATTAAATTGTGTAAGCTTAGAAGTTTCCATACCTTCTGAAAAATACTTATCATAATTTAAATTTCTCTTATCAGCTGGTACTCTATAGAAATCTCCCATATCTATCGCATGTGCACACTCTTCATCAGTAAGTAATGTTTCATACATCTTTTCACCATGTCTGATCCCAATCACCTTGATATCATTTTCAGCATGGAACAATTGTTGTACTGCTTTAGCAAGTACTTCAATTGTACATGCTGGTGCTTTTTGAACAAAGATATCTCCACTTTCACCATGTTCAAAAGCAAACAATACTAAATCAACAGCTTCTTCTAAAGTCATTACAAATCTAGTCATACTAGGTTCAGTTACAGTTAAATCATTACCTTCTTTAATTTGGTTAATAAAAAGAGGTACTACTGAACCTCTTGAAGCTAATACATTTCCATATCTTGTACACATAATACTTGTTTTATCTGGATCAACTGTTCTACTTTTAGCCACAATGACTTTTTCCATCATTGCTTTACTTGTACCCATCGCATTAACTGGATAAGCAGCTTTATCTGTTGATAAACAAACTACTCTTTTAACTCCACATTCTATAGCAGCAGTTAAAACATTTTCTGTTCCTAATACATTTGTTTTAACTGCTTCTACTGGAAAGAATTCACAGCTAGGTACTTGTTTTAAAGCTGCTGCATGGAAAATATAATCAACTCCATGCATCGCATTTTTAATACTGTTGATATCTCTTACATCACCAATATAAAATTTAAGTTTAGAAAAAGTATCAGGATATTTTGCCTGATACTCATGTCTCATGTTATCTTGTTTTAATTCATCTCTACTAAATACTCTTATTTCCTTGATATCTGTTTCTAAGAAACGATTTAATACTGCATTACCGAAGGAACCTGTTCCTCCGGTAATGAGTAATGTTTTTCCTTTAAATAAACTCATTATAATTCTCCCATCTTTTTAAATAATTCATTTAATAATTTTTCTTTATTAAAATTATTAAAACCATATTCTAATGAATTTTGTTTTAACAATTCATATTCTTCTTTTGTTTTATTTAACATTTGATGACAAGCATCTACTAAACCTTCTACACTTATTTCATGAGATACAACACCTGCTTGTGCTTCATCAATCGTTCTTTTTCCTTCTCCACTAACACATCCAATAATTGGTACACCACAAGCCATATAGGTTTGTAATTTTGCTGGTAATGTCATTTCAAAGACCGGGTCAGGTTTTAAAATAAGTAAAGCTGCATCTCCATTTGCTAGATATTGTGGTATTTCACTTTCAGGTTTTCTTCCATGAAAAATTACAATGTCATCTAAACCATTTTCATGTACTGCTTTTTTTAAAGCATCTTCTTCTCTACCATCTCCTACTAATTGCCATTTAATAGGTGTATCTTTTAATTGTTTAGCAGCTTCTATCACAAGGTCTAATCCTTGTGCTTTTCCAATATTTCCAGTAAAGACAATATTAAAATCTTTTTCATTAAATAATTTCTTTGTTTTTTCTTCTTTGGCTACAATAGAATATTGTGGCCAAAAGATTACTTTTTCTTTATCTTTTTTTAAGTATTTTTGTATGTTTGGTACAAAACTTTTTGAAGCTGTTAAAATCAAATCACAGTTTTTATAAATATATTTCACCATTTGTTCAATTGGTTTAACTACAAATGGATAATCCATTCCTGTAACTGCAACTATATTTTCAGGCCATAAGTCTTGGACATTGATAATAACAGGTATATTTCTTTGTTTTTTTAATTGAATAGCAGGTAATGCTACTGTCATTGGTGATACTTCAAATACATAAATATAATCAAAATGAAATTGTTCTAAATCTTTTAATTTCTTTTGAGCTTCGTAAACGAAGCTCATATAATTTTTTATTAAATTGATTGACCCAGTTTTTCTTGCTTCTAGATTGCATCTATAGATTGGTATACCATTCCATACTTCATCACAATTTTTATTTTTTGAATATCCTTTAAAATATTCTCCTTTAGGATAATTAGGTAATCCTGTTAAAACAGTGACATCATATCCCTTATTTTTCATTTCTAAGGCCAAATCATTAATTCTAAATTGCTCCGGATAAAAATACTGACTAATAATTAAAATACTTTTCTTATCATTCATTAACATCACCTTCACTTACTTGAATAGATTCATTTAATGAATAAACTCGATAATTTCCTTTATCGTAATAACTTAAAATCATATCATAAGCACTACTTCCAAATGCTTTATTTGCAAGTGTTCCTATCTTACCAGGAACTTTTGTCATAAGTTGAATCATAATGTTTGTTCCAGGTAACATAATGATTTTATGATGTTTTACTTTTGCAATCATTTTTACCATATCTGATGTATTAGTATATTCATCATTTTGAGGAAAGAAGATTCCTGATTCTTCATTATCAATCATTAATCTGATAAACTCACATAGATTATCAATATGTAACATGCTTCTTCTATTTTTAACAATTGGGAAAACTGGCAACTTTGTTGCTAGTTTTACTAATAATGGATAATTTCCTTTACTTCCTTTTCCATAGATCATTGGTGGTCTTACAATACATACCTTAAATGATTCATCATTTAATTTTTGTAATGCTAGATCAGCCTGTAATTTACTATCTCCATAGAAGTTTTCTGCTTGTGGAACTGTATCTTTTGTAATAAACGTTTCTTTACATCCACTGTAAATAATCATTGATGACATAAAGATAAATTGTTTTACACCTTTTTCTTTAGCTAGATTTGCCACTTCTAAAGCTAAATCTCTATTGACTTGATAATATTTTTGTTTAACTTCATCAGATACATTACCTACATCTGCATGAGCAATTCCTGCTACATGATAAACAACATCATACTTAGAAAAATCATGTTCTTTCCAATTCTTATCTAACATATCTAAGGTATCAATATGATAGTGATCACTTGTTTTCTTTAACCAGTTTTCTACTGATTGACCAATATAGCTGTTAGCTCCTGTAATCAATATCTTTTTTTCTTTAATTTCTTCTTTATTGATTTCTTCTTTCTCTTTTGTTTCAACTTTTATATTCTTTTTTCTAAAAATATTAGTAATAACTGTTAATCCAGTATAAAAAGAAATCAAAATAAAAAGAACCTTCTTGAAAGTTCCATTCTTTTCCTTCTTATCCTTATTTTTCACTTTATGAATAATATAACCTAATATTCCTAATCCAACTGTTCCTGCACCAGCAACAACACCAGCACCCATCATAATTTCCTTATTCAATTTTTCAGGTGATGTAACTTGTGATGCTTTTTCCATTTCTCCAGTACCACCTTCTACAACACCATCTCCAACAAGAACCGATCCTATCGTTCCTAAAAAGCACTTAACATCCATTAAGAAACTTTCTTTTTCTACGTATTCTCCGTCTAACTTAGCTTTTACAGGTATTTCTAATTCATCTCTACCATTGATTTGTGCCCATCCTGTAAGACCTGGTCTTACATCATTAGCATGATATTTATCTCTTTCTGCTATTAAATCATCTTGATTCCATAAGGCAGGTCTTGGCCCTATAACTGCCATTTCTCCTTTTAATATATTTAATATCTGTGGTAATTCATCTAATGATGTCTTTCTTAAGAATTTACCTGATTTTGTAATATATTGATCTGGATTTGATAACATATGTGTAGGCATATCTTTTGGTGTATCTACATACATTGTTCTAAATTTATAGATATTAAAATATGACTTATTAATACCAATTCTTTTTTGTTTAAAAAGAATTGGTCCTTTACTGTCTAATTTAATCCAGATACATAATACTAAAAAGATTGGACTTAATACAATTAATCCCCCTAATGCTAGTATGAAATCAATGATTCTTTTAATACTTTTTTTATACATTATATAACCACCTCTCCATCTTTAATATCACTACCTTCCTCTATTTCTTTACCAAAGGTAATCGTACAATTACTGCCAATTCTTGTAAGTTCATTAATAACGACATTAGGTCTAATCACTGTATTTGAATAAATTAAACAATGATCATGAATAATAGCATCATGATTAATTGTTGCATTTGCACAAATAATACAGTTATGACCTATTGATGTATTTGGTTCTATGACAGCATGAGGAAAGATGACACTACCTTCTTTTATTGATGCATATTTTGAGACTGTTGCTTGTTTACTTATAAGGGTTATAACGTTATAACCTATTTCTTTTGCTTGTAAGTAGAGTTGTTTTCTAAAAGCATTATTTCCAACAGCAATAAATACATTATTATATTGTGGAAATAATGCTTTCATTTCTTCTATTTTTCCAATGACTTTACAATCATTGACTATTTGTCCTACTAACCCATCATCTAAAAATACGATTTCATCATATTTTTCTCTGGCAATATCTAAGCAACATCTACCATGTCCTCCAGCACCAACAATTATCAGTTTATCCAATTTATCCCCTCCAAAATAAAAAAAGAATATAGTTTACCTATCTAATAAGTATTTATATTAGACTAGGTGCTCTATATTCCAACATGTGATATAGGTGGTTAGCCTCGACGCTATATCTCTTTGTCTTGCATTTCAATTCCTGCTTTTATTCTTCTATTTAGAAATTCTATATTAAGTATTGCAAAATGTTCTCTTTTATTAACTGATATAATATGTTCTTGTAGTTGTTTTAAAGGACCTTCTATAATAATTGTTTTATTTGTTTGTTTATATCCTTTAGACATCTTTAATATATATTGTTCATTTAATAAAAGCTTTAATAAATGTATTTCATCTTTTGTAAGAGCTGAAACATCGTCTTTCTTTAATTCTCTAATAACACCATTCTTTTCTTCTTTCATTAATAACAAAAATGTATCAAACTCTATTTGATTCATTTTTGTTTTAATGAAGATGTATCCAGGAAATAGAGGTTTTAAAACAAGTTCATTCGTTGAATGAAGATGTTTTTCTATTTGTGGTATAAAAGCTTCTATTCCTTCTTTTTGATTAAATCTTTGACATAAGTTTTCTATCTTATAACTTTGACAATAAAGTACATAACAATTCATTATTTATATCTCTTTAAAGCACGATGTTTTAAACAATTAAAGATACTTGTATAATCTTTACATTCTTTCATATGATCTAATAAACAATAATCTGTTTCTTCTACAACACTTTCTAACTCTTGAATTGCTAAATCTAACATATCTGCTAATAGCTCATGTTGCTTTTCCATCATATCTTTCTTTTCTTGATCCATAGGATCATCCATACTTGTAAATACAGCCATTAGATTACTCCTCTTTATCTATTTTAACTATTGAAACAAAAGCAGAAGTTTCAATATTCTATAGATACAAATAAATACGTAGATTGAACTAATCTACGGCTTTGAATATAACACAAATACCCTTGAAAATAAACATAATAATCCTTTTTTCTACATTTTTTTCACTTAAAAAAATGTTTTTAAAAAAAGCAATGTTGTTCAGTCGAAAATAATGCAGTTTGGTTGTTTTTATATAAGAAATATAAACATAACTATTTCTTATTTTAAGTTTGATTTTTTTAATATTTATTAATTAATAATAAAACCTATCGCAGAATTCACAGATTAGTTCATTCTGTGTATATTATTCAAAATAAAAATAGGTGGAAGTAAGCCTGTATAAAGGCAAACTTACCACCTATTTTATTTAAATTTTAATGAAGTAATTTCATAACATCTTCTTCACTATTAATATTAAAAATATTAACTGTTTACTCGTCTAATTGTTCAATGCTTATATTTGATAATTGTTCTTCTAGACTTTTTGATAAACTTCCTAGTTTTACTTTTAACTATTCTTTTAACGTATTTAGTTTTCCTTCATTTTTAAACCTGTTAAATAATCTATCCATTTCTACACACATTCTTACTTCATTTCCTTCTGTTATTTTGGTATGTGTAAATATTGCTGCTATGATTAAACTTTCTTTGAGTACAACGATATCTTGTATCAATGTTTTATAATTTCCTTCATACATTGCTTTTGTTAACATCACAATCTCTCTTAGCTTTCTACAACTTATTTTTCTTTCATTCAATAACTTGATATCTACGACCAGTATTTTCTAATCATTTATAAATTGATCTAATCTTTTTGGTACACTCATCATTTCTTTTATCCTTCTAGGTTTTTTCCACTTATCTGGTCCTGTATATAAAGTCATTGTCCCTACACCATTTAACTTACTTCCTTTTTTCATTTGGTTCATATACGTCAAGAAATCATAATTGCCTACTCTTAATACCATTTGATCATCTACTCTACTTTGATGTTCGATTCCTCATATACATTCTACTCCATCAATCGTTGCTTTTTTTACGATATCTCTTCTTCTTTTAATATCTTGATGATCTATTAATACCGATTGATCATTTTCATAAGAGACTAACGTTTTATAAGCTATGACTTCTTCTCCATCAAAGAACACTAGAAGCAAATACTTCATTATCTCTAAGCAGTGTTCTAGCTGCTGTATCACTTGTCATCCCACTATGAATCGTACTATTCTTCCTTCCTTTTTTGCTTATTTTTACTACGCTTGAATTATAACATACTTCACCTATCTTTTTGTCTCAAAAGTTATTTACAAAAAAATAGGTTCATTTTGAACCTACTTTTTCAAGTTTTGTTTAGCTTGTTTCATACGTGTTTTACATTCATACATATTTTTATCTGCTTGATTCAATAATACTTTTAAATTAGCTTCTTGATAATTGATAGAAAGTGCATATCCATAAGCAAATTCAATATATATTTGTTTACTAAATTCATTATAACGATTTGCTTCATCTTGAACCTTTTTAATAATAGATTTCACTTCATCTTCACTTACATCATTTAATAAAGCAATAAACTCATCTCCACCATATCTTCCTACAAAATACTTTTCTGGAATAGATGTTCTTATAATATGAGCAAAATTCATAATAAGTGTATCTCCAGCAATATGACCTAATGTATCATTTACTTCTTTTAAATCATTTAAATCAAAAATAATCATTGCTATTGGCTTTTCAAATTGATGATATTCTATTAAAAGTTCTTCCACACGACTTCTGTTTGGAAGTCCTGTATGTAAATCAATATAAGCTAACTTATTAAGTTCTTTATTCTTTTTCATGAGAACAACCGCAGAAATAGACTCTCTGATAATAATACAAATTATTAATGTACAAGTAACAATAAGTCCTTTTTCAATCATATCAAGTTGAGAAGCACAATATTGAGAATACTCTTCAGCAGCATCTACTGTTTCATCAGCAAGATAAAAATAATTCTCACTCATTTCAATAATATTTGTATTTTCATAACCGTCTTCTCTTACTTTTTGAATTTCTTCTTTTAAAGAAATCCATGATTTATTCAATTCAACTAATTTCTTTTGATATTTTTGATCATTTAACTTTGTGAGTTGATATTTTCCTCCACCATCCATCAAACCATCAAAAATATTATCTAAATACCTTATTAAACTATTATTCTTATTACCTGATATTTCTAACTTAATTTCTCTTTGTGTCGCTCCTCGAATAATGCCTGCATAGTTAATAACTCTTGCATTTCCTTGTATCTTATTAACATCATTCATCATAAAAATAGTCAAAATTACTAAAATTATAATTAAAAAACCTTGTAAAAATCTTTCAATCATTTTATTTTTACTTCGTTTTAACTTCATCCAGTTCATCTCTTCTCTTAAACAATTTTATCTTGTCTATTTACATCATACATTCTTTTAGTTTATCAGGTATAGCTTCTATTAGATAAGTAACAATATCTTCTTTAGAAATAGGCATATCATTTAAAACCCATTCTACAGTCATATCTACAGAACCTCTACAATACATTTTAAGTAAAAAATCTATATCAGAAGATAATGTTTTTCCTGTATTTTTATGTATATATTCTTTATAAAAATCATAAATACAACAAAAATCATAATGAATAAGATTATTATAATCATTTGATTTAAAAGCTTCTTTGAAGAATGGATGTTCTTGTTCAATAAAAGCAAACTTTAAATTTAAGGCTTCTTGTAAAGTACCACCTTGATTCATTTCTTCAAATGATTTTAAAACTAATTTTTCAAAATACCAATTTACTAAATCATATTTATCTTGAAAATGACGATAAAATGTTTGTCTGGTTTTTCCTGCTGTTGAAACAATATCTGTTACAGTAATTTTATCTAAAGGCTGTTTTTTTATTAAGCTTTTGATTGCTTTAGCAAACAAAAATAAAGTTTCTTCGTTTTTCATAATAGACCTCTATAATAAATAATCATATTTTTCTATTTCATCAGTTTGTGCTAAAACAAGGAAAGTATCATTTAATTCTATTTCTAAATTAGGATCTACAGGAACTTCTAACTTATGTGTATGAGGATTTCGTTTACCTAAAACATTGATACTATAAAGTTTTCTTAAATCTAGTTGTGATAATGTTTTTCCTACCCATGCTTGAGGTACTTTCATTTCAACAATACAATTTTCTTCATCTAATTCAATTAAATCTTTAATATTTTTTCGAAGTAATGTTCTTGCTACTTTTTCTCCCATTTCTTTTTCAGGACGGACAACATAATCAGCACCTATTTTTTCTAAAACAACTTTAAAACGTTTGTTTTTAGCTTTAACAATAACATAAGGTACTCCCAGTTCTTTTAGATTCATTGTAGCTAAAATACTATCTTCTAATCGATCTCCAATAGCAACAATTCCTACATCCATATCATCTAATCCTAAATCTGATAAAAATTGAAAATCTGTGACATCACCAATAACTGCTTTTGTCGCAAAATCTGCCACTCTTTGTACATTTTCAGGATTTTTATCAATTGCAATGACTTCTCTACCATATTGAGAAAGTGTCTTTACAAGTGTAGAGCCAAAAATTCCAAGCCCTAATACAACAAATTGTTTTTCCATCTCATTATCCTATTAAGATATGTTCTTTTATATAGTTCACATCTTTTCCTTTCTTAGCGTTATATTTTCTTACAAAAATCAAAACCATAGTAATAGGACCAATACGTCCTATATACATCAAAATAATTATAACAATTTTTCCAACAAATGTCAGTGTTGGTGTAAGACCCGCTGTTAATCCTACTGTCGCAAAAGCAGAAAAAACTTCAAAAAGTAGATCAATAAAATCTGCCTGCTCACTTATTGATAAAATAAATAAACCTGTTAAAGCAATCGCAAAACTAATCAACATAATTGTTAATGCTCTTTTAACAATTTGATCATCAATTGTTCTTTTAAAAACATGAATATTTTCATCACCGCGCATTAATGAACGGACGTATAACAATCCAATAACAAAAGTTACCGTTTTAACACCACCAGCAGTTCCTGCAGGAGAACCACCGATAAACATAATAATAGACATAAAAAACTTCGTTGCTTGATGTAAAGAAGCCATATCTACTGTCGCAAATCCAGCTGTTCTAAGTGTTACTGATTGAAAAAAACTTGCGAGTATCTTTTGTGAAAATGGTAAAGATTTTAATGTTAGCGGATTTTGAAATTCTAATATGAAAATAACGGTCATTCCTCCAAAAATTAAAACAAATGTAGAAATCAATGCAATCTTTGTATGTAAAGATAAAGATTCTAAATACCTTTTCATTTTAAAATACTTAAAATGTTCTCTATAATGAATCAAAGATAGACGTAAATCGATCCACACAACAAAACCTAAACCACCAGCAATAATCAAACCACAAATAACTAAATTGATCCAAACATTGCCTACATAAGGAACCATTGAATTATTTCCTAAAATATCAAATCCAGCATTACAAAATGCTGAAATTGCATGAAATAAACTATAATAAATTCCTTTAAGGATTCCAAATTGTGGAATAAAAACAAAAGCAAGACAAATTGCTCCAATAAGTTCAAAACAAACTGTATATTTAATAACTCTTTTAATATAAATACCTGTTTCATTTAATGAATTTCTATTTAAAGCTTCCTGCATGACAATCTTATTAGCGTAGGTTAGTTTTCTTTTTAAAAGAACAAAGAACATCGACATCAGTGTTAAAAATCCTAACCCACCTATTTGAATCAATAAAATAATGACTATTTGTCCAAAAAGCGTATATTCACTAGCTGTTACATGAGTCACTAAGCCTGTTACACAGGTTGCTGAAGTTGCAACAAATAGATGATCTAAATAACTACTTGTTGAATGAATGGTATGACTCATTGGTAAACTTAATAAAATCGATCCTATTAAAATAACCGCAAAAAAGCTAAAGCCAATTCTTCTAACTGCTGATATACCTAGTTTTTTATATTGTTTATGAAGTGTTTTTCTTTGCATATTTTCCCCTCAGTTCTATTAAAAAAAGACATGTTTCCATGCCAATTTAAAACAAATGATAATAAGCCAAGTTCTGTATTAGATAATCATTTATCTACGTTTACACGTCCTCTATCCCGTTCAATTCCGTTTTAAAGGTTCCCCTACCAAATTTGGGTTTCTGCCTTGCGGAGCTTTCCTCTTTTCAGCCATAGTTTCCTATGGAATTGTCTCTGTGGAGCCATTTATGAAGTTCTACCATAGTTGCCCTTAGGTTTTCCTTCTGTCGTTAGTTTACACTACCCTCACTTATTGATTCGTGAGGCACAAACACTACAATCATCGCAGATTGTGGCAGCCTGGACTTTCCTCTACTTCAATGAAGCAGCGATTATCTGTCATTTGTTATTTATTTTGAAATACTGCTTTTTCTAATAATGATAATCTTTTTAAGATATCTACATTGGAAGAAACATTATCTTCTAATGCTCTTAAGTTATCATCTTGTAAAGCTTTTTCTCTTTCTAATCGAGCTATCATAGCTTTTTGATCAGCAAGACGTCTTTCAAGCTGTTCTATTCTATCATAAGAATTGTTCAATAGTCCAGCAAAAGCTTCATAATCTTTTACAACTTGATCTAAGAAGTGATCAACCTCATCCGCATTGTACCCTTTAAAATCAACTTTAAATTCTTTACTGACAATTTTTTTTGGACTTAATACGACTTTATATTCCATGCTTTTCAACTCCTTTACCTCATTGTACCAATTTATTTCCTTTTTTCAAGATAAAAAATAATTTATTACTAAAGAGTTGTTATCACAAAAAAAATATGTGTTATAATACCCATATATATGCAAATAAAAAGGAGTTTCTATGGTTAATTATCCAAATAAGAAAAAAAATAATCATTATACATCTATGATTGAAGGTAAACATAATACTGCTCACCGTGGAATGAACTTAGAAGAAGATATTAACTTAACAAATGAATATTATTTATCACATGATATTGCAGTTATTCATAAAAAACCTACCCCTATTCAAATTGTCAAGGTTTCTTATCCAGAAAGAAGTTCAGCAAAAATAGTAGAAGCTTATTTTAGAACCCCTTCAACAACAGATTATAATGGTATTTATAAAGGAAAATATATTGATTTTGAAGCAAAAGAAACAAAAACATTATCTTTTCCCTTTACGAACATTTCTTTACATCAAATTAATCATCTCGATAAAGTCATTCATCATGGAGGAATTGCTTTTTTAATTATCGCCTTTACAAAAGTGAATGAAGTTTATCTCTTAGATGCTTCTTTTATGGTAGAAGCATATAGAAAAAACGATCGTAAATCCCTTCGTTATGAAACAATAAAAGAAAAAGGTCATTTGATAAGGCAAGGATTTCTTCCTCGTCTTCATTATTTAGAAATTATTGATCAATATTATTGTGAGGTATTTAAATGAAAAGACAAACAAAAAAATTAAATTCAAAAAAAATCATTCAAGTAGTAACAATGCTTATTCTTTGTTTAATCTTAGTTTTTGCATGTATATTTGGTTATAGTGTATATAAGGATACAGCTACTTTTGATTCTAAAAAACTGTTATCCTCTGGAGCAAGTGTCATGTATGACAGTAATGGTGATATTATGTACACTTATGGTAGTCAAGAAAACGGTACACGAAAAAATGTGACCTATGATGACTTACCACAAGTTTTAGTAGATGCCATTGTAGCTGCTGAAGATTCTCGTTTCTTTGAACATAATGGTTTTGATTTACCACGTATTGTTAAAGCGGCATTATCTAACTTAAAAGCGGGAGATATTACAGGTGGTGGTTCTACCATTACTCAACAGTTAATCAAGAAAACATATTTCCCTGATGCTCAAAGAACTTACTCACGTAAATTTAGTGAAATTATTCTTGCTATTCAAGCAGATAAAGCTTTAAGTAAAGAAGAAATCTTAACTCTTTATTTAAATAAGATTTATTTTGGTAGAAGTACAAGCTCAATTGGGATTGCTGCTGCTACAAAATATTATTTTAATAAGGATGTAAGTGAATTAACACTTCCAGAAGCAGCCATGCTTGCAGGTAGCTTAAATTCACCTTATAACTATGATCCTTATTATTGTTTAAATAACGCTACAAAAAGACGTAATACTATTTTAAAACTCATGGTTAAACATGGTTATATTACTCAAAGTGAATATGACGAAGCAGTTAATACAAAGATTGAAAATACACTTTGTGCTTCACCTACAACCAATAATAACACACTTGCTGCTTATGTTGATATGGTAACAGCTGAAGTTAAAAAAAGAACAAAACTTGATCCTTTAAAAACCCAAATGAATATCTATACTTATTGTGATGTTGATACTCAAACACTTGCGAGTGCTTTAGGTAACGGTGAAAAATATGATTATAGTGATGAAGATATGCGCATGGGTGGTGCCGTCCAATCAAGTCAAGATGGTCGTATCGTCGCTGTTATTGGTGGTCGTAATTATAACTTTGGAAATTACAGTTATGCAACAGGTAAACAACAACCTGGTTCTTCTGTAAAACCGTTTTTAGATTATGGTTTAGCTTTTGAAAACTTAGATTGGTGTACTGGTAAAACATTAGAGGATACACCTTATTCTAAAGGTAAATTTACTCCTAAAAACTGGGATGGACAATTCCATGGAACTGTTACACTTACAAGTGCTCTAGAAAATTCTTGGAATATCCCAGCCATTAAAACTTATGAAGAAGTGACTAAAGAAATTGGCAAATCAGGCGTTACTTCCGCAATGGAATCAATTGGTATTGATATGTCTAGTGAAAGTAATGTAACCAATTTATCTTATGCTATTGGTGGATGGAATAAAGGAATTTCCCCTCTTGAAATGGCAAGTGCCTATGCAACGATTTCTAATAATGGACTTTATACAGAAAGTCATACAATTAATTATGTAGAAGTTGTCCAAACTGGTGAAACTTTTGAAATTGATAAAGAAATTCAAAACAATGCAAAACAAAGTGATTATTCAAAAGCGAGTGCTTTCATGATTAGACATGTCATGCTTGATTATACTAAAAATGGTAGTGGTAATTACGCATACCTATCCGGCCTTTCTAATGTAGGAGCTAAAACAGGAACATCCAACTGGGGAAGCAGTGCTAAAAAAGGTATGGCTGGAAAAAGTCGTGATTTATGGATGACTGCTTATAATTCTAATTATATTTGTTCAGTATGGATGGGATTTGGTCAAGAAGGTATTGAAAAAGGAAAAACAACCAGTCGTTATAAAGCATATCCTGGTAAAGTAGTACAAACTTTGTTAAAGCATCTGCAAGGTAAAGGTGGAGATAAATCATATCCTTCACAACCTTCTACTGTTGTAAAAGATGGTGATGAATATTATAAAAAAGGGACTAAGCATGAAGGACATGCTGCAATAAGCGAAGAAACAACTGAAGAAACACAAACAGAAGAAAACCAAACTGATACAAATGAAAATCAATCTTCTGAAACTAATAACAATTCAAATAATCAAAACAACAATTCAAATACAAATACTGAAAATAATGGTTCTTCTAATAATGGAACCTCAACAGATAATAGTGGTACTTCTAGTGGTACTACTGGAGGTAATACAAGCGGTGGTTCTTCTGGTGGTAATAGTAGTAGCTCAAGTGGTGAAAGTAGTCAACCAAATCCAAATACGAATCAATAAAAGTCAACAATGTTGGCTTTTATTTTTGGCTAAAATTTGCTTTTAATATACAAAATAAGGTATACTTGTATAAGAAAAATATGGAGGTATCTTATGTCTTCGAAAAAAAATAAAACTCAAAAGAAAATAAATAAAAAGAAAGTATTTATCGCTCTTACTATATGTATCTTAGTTGCTTTAATTGGTGGTGTGAGTGTTCTAGCCTATGGTGTCTATAAAGATACAGAAACCTTTGATGCAAAGAAACTTTTATCATCCGGTGCAAGTGTGATGTACGATGATCAAGGACAAGTTCTTTATACTTATGGTAGTGAAGAAAATGGAACAAGAGAAAATATCACCTATGAAGATCTTCCACAAGTTCTTGTTGATGCTGTTGTTGCTGCTGAAGATTCTCGTTTCTTTGAACATAATGGTTTTGACTTACCACGTATTGCTAAAGCAGCTATGTCTAATTTAGTAGCCGGAGGTATTAGAGGTGGAGGTTCTACAATCACCCAACAATTGATTAAAAAAGCTTACTTCCCTAATGCTGAAAAAACATATACGAGAAAGTTTAGTGAAATTATTCTTGCTATCCAAGCGGATAAAGCTTTAAGTAAAGAGGAAATTTTAACACTTTATTTAAATAAGATCTATTTTGGTAGAAGTACACGTTCAATTGGTATTTCTTCTGCTTCTCGTTATTATTTTGATAAAGATGTTAGTGAATTGACCCTACCAGAAGCAGCTATGCTTGCAGGAAGTTTAAATTCACCATACAACTATGATCCTTATTATTGTTTAAATAACGCTACGGAAAGACGTAATACAATTTTAAATCTTATGGTGAAGCATGGTTATATCACTCAAAAAGAATGTGATGACGCCAAAAATGTGAAGGTTGAAAACATGTTATGCTCATCTAAAATTACAAACAGTTCCGTTAATGCAGCTTATGTAGATATCGTAACAGATGAAGTAAAGAAAAGAACAGGATTAGATCCTTTAAAAACACAAATGAATATCTATACATATTGTAATAGTGAAACCCAAGCACTTGCTGCTGCTATTGGTAATGGTGAAAAATATGATTATAGTGATGAAGATATGCGCATGGGTGGTGCTGTTCAATCAAGCCAAGATGGTCGTATTGTCGCTGTCATTGGTGGACGTAATTATAACTTTGGTAATTATAATTATGCTACACAAAAACAACAACCTGGTTCATCTGTTAAACCGTTCTTAGATTATGGTTTAGCTTTTGAAAATCTTGATTGGTCTACAGGACATTCAATTAATGATGATGATTACTATAATGGTAAATTTAAAAACTGGGATCGTCAGTTCCATGGCTTAGTAACAGTTGAAAACGCTCTTGAAAATTCATGGAATATACCAGCTATTAAAACATTTGATGAAGTTCAACAAAAAATTGGTAGTGATAAAATCCAAGAAGCGATGGAATCTATTGGTATTTCAATGAATAAAGAAAATATTGGTCTAGCAAGTGCCATTGGTGGTTGGTCTTATGGTATTTCCCCACTTGAAATGGCAGGAGCTTACGCTACTATTTCTAATAATGGCTTATATACTGAAAGTCATACAATCAATTATGTTGAAGTTGTCCAAACAGGTGAAACATTTAATATAGATGAAGAAATTCAAAACAATGCTAAACAAAGTGCTTATTCAAAAGCCAGTGCTTTTATGGTAAGACAAGTCATGCTAGATTATACTAAAAATGGTAGTGGTAATTATGCGTATGTCAGTGGTATTGAAAATGTAGGTGCTAAAACAGGTACTTCTAACTGGTCTAGTGCGGCTAAAAATGGAATGGCAGGTAAAAGCCGTGATTTATGGATGTCAGCTTATACATCTGACTATATCTGTTCTGTATGGATGGGATTTGGTAAAGAAGGTATTGATAAAGGTAAAACAACGAGTCAATATAAAGCTTATCCTGGTAAAGTTGTTCAAACACTTTTAAATCATTTACAAAGTAAAGGAAGTCAAAAATCTTATCCTGATCAACCAGATGATGTTGAACAAGCAGCGATGGTCAAAGGTATTTATCCATATGTTTCACCAAGTGAAGGAATGAGCGAAGATATGATTATTCAAGCTTGGTTTAAAAAAGGAACTGCCCCTACTCAAAGCGTTGATAGTGATGTCTTTAATTTAGCTGGACTTTCTTCATTTGATGTAAGTTTAAGTGGTCAAAGTATTACCTTTAACTTTGCTCCATATAATCCTGAAAACGCCGTTACCGATGAAAATGCTAATGATGCAACGAAAACATTTGGTAAAGTTGTTTATACAGTTGTCGTTCAAGATCAAAATGGTCAAGAACTTCATCGAGAAAACTTCTCTACTTCAAGTGGAACACTGAACTATACAGTCAATCAAAATGTAAAAGTAATTGGTTTCTATAGTTATGAAAGAGCACCAGAACGTACATCTAATCAAATAGAAAAAGATTTATCTATTAATTTATCAACAGTAAATGCATCACTTTCTTGTGATAGTGGTCAAATAAATGATGGGGCAACTATTTCATCAACCTCTATTCAAGCAAGCATTTCAGTTCAAGGTCAAGGTCATAGTGTGACAATTGCTTTATATGATCAAAATGGAAATGTACTTTCATCTGTTAATCATCATAGCGCTACATTTTCTAATTTAAGTCATGGACGTTCATATTCTATTAAATTCTTAGAATCTAATGGTTCAGCATCTGTTGAAAAAACCATTCATTTTACAGTATCTTAACGAAAAACCATTCATTTGTTTAAATGAATGGTTTTTATTTTAGATAATGTTATAATAAGATAGCGAGGAAAAAGAAAATGGCTATTGAAAATTATGAAACATATACAAAAAATATTCTAGAAATGATTTTTAATAATCAAGATATTGAACAATTACTACCCTATTTATCTAAAAATATCAAAGCCATGGGTTTAAATACAGAAGGTATATTAACATATGATGATATTATTAATCATTTAAAGCAATACAAATCTAATCAATTTACATTCTTTATTGATGAATTTAATACAAATATTATTTATCAAAATGATTCAGTATGTGTAATTGAAGGTAGTTTTATTCTTCATATGGAAGAATATCAAGCAACAACTCAATATTTTTATAGTATTGTACTTAAAAATAATCAAATAGAACTTCTTCATACTTCTATAGGAAATAACATATCTCATGAAAAAGAAGAATCTTTTTCATTACCTATATGTTCTTTTAAATTAGATAAAAATCTAACAATTATCGATGTAAATGACCATTTATTAAATCTACTTTTATATCATAGTAAAGAAGAATTTTTAAACGATGTACAAAATCAGTGGATTAATTGTATTCATAAAAATGATGTTTATCATGTCATTGAAACACTTTCAAAAGATATTTCTTCTCTTGAAAGACATCAATTAGAGTATCGTATTAGAAGAAAAGATCATAGTTATTTATGGGTTTATGATCAAGGACAATTTATTTTTAATTTACAAAAAGATGTGCGTGTTCAAAGTTGTATAAGTGATATTACGTCTATTAAAAATAGAGAATTAAATTCATTAATTGAAAAAGAAAAATATCAAATGGCATTAAAAGATAATTCTATTTCTATATTAGAATATCATATTCATGAAGATCGCATGATTATTGATATTTTAGATCAATCTAAAAAAAGAATTTATGATCATTATTTAGATTATGTTACTTCTTCAAAATCTACTGTCTTTGAAGAAGATAAACAAAAAATAGTTGATTTATTTACTCAAAAAAGTAAAGGACCAATTATTTTTAGAGAACATCAAAGAAATTCAAAAGATTATTATGTTAAATCATTAGATGCTACTACTATTTATAATTCAAATGATGAACCTGAAATCATACTAGCAACAGCTTCAGATATTACTCATCGTTGGCATGAACAAAATACTTTAAAACAAAGAGCTCAAAGAGATTCTCTTACTCATTTATATAATTTAGAAGCTGGAAAATATATTGTTAATGAATATATTAAGCATCATCCTGGTCAAAAAAATGCTTTAATTGTTTTAGATATTGATCATTTTAAAGAAGTTAATGATACTTATGGTCATTTATCAGGAAATGAATTATTAATTTCACTAGCTAAGTATTTATTGTTTTATACAAATCAAGATGATGTTGTAATTAGATTGGGTGGAGATGAATTTGTTATCTTTGTGAAAAATATTCAAAATGATTTAAATTATTTATGTAAAGAATTAATGAATCATTTAGATGAAATTACTTTATCTCATAATCGTCTTCGTTTTTCTATGAGTATGGGTATTTATGCATTTAATACATCATTAACTTTTGATGAAGCTTTTAAAGAAGCTGATGAGGCTCTTTATCATTCTAAAAGAAATGGTAGAAGTCAATTTACCATTAAATATCAATCATAAGGGATGCATTACCCTTTTTTTGTATTATAATATAAAAACATAAAGGGGGAATTTTATGTCTTGTACAACATTATTAGTAGGAAAAAATGCATCCTATGATGGTTCTACAATGATTGCTAGAAATGATGATTCTGGAGCTAATGGTTTTACACCTAAAAAATTTATTGTCATTTCTTCAAAAGAACAAAAAAGAAAATATAAAACAGTTATTTCACATTTAGAAATTGATTTACCAGATCATCCTATGTCTTATACAGCAATGCCTAATGCGGTTAAAGGAAAAGGAATTTGGGCTGCCAGCGGTATTAATGAAGAAAATATTGCGATGACAGCAACAGAAACAATTACTTCAAATCCAAGAGTATTAGGGGCTGATCCATTAGTAGAATACGATGAAGCAAATCATATTCCAGGAGGAATTGGAGAAGAAGATATCGTTTATATTGTTTTACCTTATATTCATAGTGCACGTGAAGGTGTTGAAAGATTAGGAGGTCTTTTAGAAAAATATGGAACTTATGAAATGAATGGAATTGCCTTTCAAGATCATGATGAAATTTGGTGGTTAGAAACAATTGGTGGACATCATTGGATAGCTAAAAAAGTTCCAGATGATCACTATGTAGCTATGCCTAATCAATTTGGTATTGATAATTTTGATTTAGAAGATGCACTTACTTCCAAGAAAAATCATATGTGTTCTTTAGATATGAAAGAATTCATAGAAAAATATCATCTAGATCTTTCTTTAAGTTCTAAATTTAATGCTCGTGACACATTTGGAAGTCATGATGATTCTGATCATATTTACAATACACCACGTGCTTATGATATTGAAAGATATTTTAATCCACATACATTTAATCATCAACCATTTGATGATGATATTCCATGGTCACAAGTACCAGAAAAGAAAATTACAGTAGAAGATGTTAAATATGTTTTATCTTTACATTTCCAAGGAACTGATTTTGACCCTTATAAAACATATGGAGATTTATCAAAAAAAGGAATGTACCGTCCTATAGGAATTAATCGTAATGACTTTTTATCAGTTATTCAATTAAGGAATGATGTACCTAAGTCTTTTCAAGCAATTGAATGGATCGCCTATGCATCAAATGTCTTTAACGCATTGGTTCCTTTCTATGGAAGTATCAGTGAAACACCAGATTATTTATCTAATACAACAGATACTGTTTCTACAGATAATTTCTATTGGTCAAGTCGTTTAATTGCTGCTATGGCAGATGCTTCCTATAAGAAATCATCTATTCATATTGAACGTTATCAAAAAAATGTTATGGCTAAAGGGCATCACTTAATAAACACCTATGATGAACTTTTACAAAAAGAAAACGATTTAAACAAACAACTTCAACTTAAACATCAAGCCAATCAAGAAATAGCTGATATGTTAAAAGAAGAAACAAATAAAACAATTTCACTTGTTTTAAACGAATTAAGTCTTTCAATGAAAAATAAATTTGAACGTTCAGACGCATAAAAGAGGTTCATTCGAACCTCTTTTAACTTTTATTTATTTTCATAAACAGCAATAATTTCACCAATATATCTTTGATGATAATCTTTTTGTGGATACCATCTTTCATCTAAAGATGAATCAATAAATTGTTTAGGATCAATCATATCACTATAAATTTTCTTACATACAAAAACCATTTTACCTTGTTTAAAAGTTGGTTGATTTTCTACTTCCTCTATATCAAAAGAAACTTCAGCAATTTTATCGCCATCTCTACCAGATTTAGAACCTAAAACACCTAATTCCTTTTTATAACCATCAAATAGAGTAACAGTAAAATAATCTCCGGCATCTACAAATTCTTTCGTATATCTTTGAGGTCGAATATAAACAGTCATTACATTTTTACCCCATAAATGTCCAAGTTGTCCCCAACTTGCTGTCATTGTATTAACAACTCCATCTTTTTTAGCTGAAATAAGTACCCAATGATTACTAATTTCATCAAAAGGATTAAACTTTAAATCTTGAATATTTACTTTTTCAAACATAGTATTACCCCCTAATATCCTAATTCTTCATTTATAACAAGCACCGTCATTCTACTTAACGGTTGCCTTGCAATCTTCACATAAGCACTACATATACGATCGTCACTTTGACAATCTACGCATTTTCCAACTTGAACACATGGTGTGTTCTTATGTAAACGTAATGCATTGGCTGGACATGATATGTTTTTAATATGTTGAATAGCTGAATCTTCATCATCAAAAATCTTATTCATGCCAACAATCACAATCACTTTTTTAGGACCATAAATCATTGCTGCTACTCGATTTCCATTTCCATCAATATTATAAAGATTTCCATTTCTATCGATTGCATTTGAACTTGTTAAATAAACATTAGCGAGTAATGATGATGAAAAACATCTTCAATTTCATCTCTAGAAAGACCTTCTTGATAACGATCTAAAAAACGAACAGGTTTATTTCTTAAATAATTAATAACTTCTGTTTCAAATAAAGTCATTGAACCACCAACACCTACTGTTTGATCATCTTTAATTAAAGTATCTAAATAATTTAATAATTCTTGTTTGTTATCTAAAAAAAGTAATTCAATATGATTTTGATTAAATGCTTTTTGCATTTTTTTATTTTTTATTTCTAATATTTTTTGAATATTTTGATCCATAGTTATCTTTTCGATTCTTTTATTTTATCTTTACACATATCATATAAATGACATTCTTTACAATTTGGATTTTGTGCTTTACAAAAATATCTACCAAAAAATATGAACTGATGATGTGCTTTATTCCATCTATCTCTAGGAATAGAACGACAAACCTTTCTTTCAACATCATTTACTGTATCATCTTTTTTAGCAAAGCCTAATCTTTTAGAAATCCGTTCAACATGTGTATCTACAGCAAATGCGGGTTCATCAAAACCAACAGATAAAACAACATTCGTTGTTTTTCTACCTACTCCTGGTAAACTTTCTAATTCTTTTCTTGTTTTTGGCACTTCACCATTGTATTCTTCAAGTAAAACCTGTGCCATTTTCTTTAAATTTTTAGCTTTATTTCTATAAAGTCCAATTATTTTAATATCATTTTGTAGATCTTCCAAAGATGCTAAAGCAAAAGATTCAACAGTAGGATACTTTTTAAAAAGTGAAGCCGTCACTTGATTGACTTTTTTATCAGTTGTTTGTGCTGAAAGCATGACAGCTACTAAAAGTTCAAAGACATTTTGATGATTGAGTTCACAATGAGCATCAGGAAAGAGTTCTTCAAAGTAATCTAATACTTTGTTTGTTTTTTCTTTATTCATCTTCCCACCAATGATAATGACTTTCTTTTACTTTTCTTTCTTGTGGTTTTTCATCAATATATCTTTCTTTAACTCCATTTTGAGCCCAATTAATTAAAATACCTTCAATATATCTTAAAGTTAAAACTTGACTTTTAACAGCTTCTTTTAAAGCTTTTAAAATCATTTCTTCACTATAACCGCTTTGAACCCACTCTTTAATACTATCAAATTCCATCGGTGTTAATGGTCTACCAAATTGTTCTTCAAAAACATCAATCATATTCATTTTTTCTTCTACTGGGGCTTCTTTGTTTTCTAAAAGTTTTTCTTCAAAATGATTTAAACATATCGCTCCATTTTTATTAAAAATCCATTTTTTCTTTAAAAGAGAATCTAAAATATGATCCATTTCATGAGGAGTAAGTGACGAATATTTTAATAATAATGAAGGTGTAATCATTTTTTTATGCAACGTAACAAAAGTATCAATCAATAGTAATATATGACATTCTTCATCTGTCAAAGAGAGTTCTTTCCCTCTTAAAAGTAATAATCTTTCTAAATTTATACATTCTAAATCTTTTAAATATTTAATCATATCTTTTTATAATTTATATGCTTTCAAAAATTCTCCATTATCTAAAGAATAAAACGCATATAATAAAGTATCCTTTCCTTTATAAGTTAAACAATAAACAAATTGATCATTTTCATATCCTATCTCTACTTTTGTTGGATTTACTTGATATTTTTGAACAAAAGCATTCTTCACTTCTTTTTTAGAAATAGTTTCACCTTCAAAAGTATCTACCTTTTTTAATTTTTTATTACATACAACATACATTGTTTTCTTTTTATTTTTTACTTTAACAATATAATTTATTTTCTTATTTTGATAAGCATTAAAATAGTCATCATAGTCATAATGATATTGACTACATATTTCTTCTTGTATACTTACTAAATCATTTTTATGCTTTGTGTAAGGAACATGTACCCAAAGCATGTAAAAACATATATATACAAAAACAATAACTAAAAATGTTAACACGATTTTAAAACGATGTTTTCTAAAAAAAGCTTTCATACATTATTCCTCCATGCTACCTTATTATAACCTTTTTAAACAAAAAGAAAAAGCCTTTTGGCTTAGTCTCTTCCTCGATCATTTCCTAAAACAACTAAGACAATTCTAAGTAATGAAAGAAGGGTCGATAACATTCCTGCAACATAGGTTAGCGCTGCAGCTGTTAACATTTTTTTAGCTCCAAAATATTCATCTTGAACTAAATAACGATCATTTAAAATACTCAAAGCTCTAGAAGATGCATCAAATTCAACTGGAAGGGTAACAATTTGAAATAATAACATTAAGCTTGTAAGTAAAACACCAATCCAAGCAATAGATGTTCTTCCCATAAAAAGACCAATCATAATGGCAACCCATCCTAAATTATAAGAAAAGTTACATACAGGAACGATAGCATTTCTAAATGTCAATGGTCTATAACCTTCTTGATGTTGAAGTGCATGTCCACATTCGTGAGCAGCTACCGCAAGTGAAGCAATACTTGTCCCATGATAAATATCACGAGATAGATGTAATGTTTGATTACTTGGATTATAGTGATCACTTAAACGTCCTTGAACTTCAAAGATTTGAACAGAAGACAAACCATGTTGATCAAGAATTTCTCGCGCTACATCATAGCCCGTTAAATGTCTGCTATTTTGAACCTTTGAATATTTATTATAAGCACTTGAAACTTTCATTTGTGCAATTGCCATCAAAGCAACACCAACTAGAACAAGTATATTCCCTAACATATAATAAGAATTTGTATAATAGTAATAATTAAACATTTTATTCACCTCAATTTATAGTTTACACTTCTATTATGAACAGAAAATGAAAAAGATGCTTAATTCATAGCATCTTTTAATCTGTTACTAGGTTTAAATGTCACTGTTTTACTAGCAGGAATAATCATTTCTTCTTGAGTTTTAGGAGAAATTCCTTTTCTAGCTTTACGATCATTGACTTTAAAAGTACCAAATCCAGAAATAAGTACCTTATCTCCTTCAACAACGCTTCTAGTAATCGTATTAAACACAGTATCTACAAGTAGTTCTGCTTCTTTTTTTGTTAAATTACGTTCTATTGAAACTGATTCAACTAATTCTTTCTTATTCATTTTCACACCCCGCAATAATAAAAATACTAGGTTAGTATAGCATCTAAAAAACGTTGTTTCAAGAGATTTTTAAAGAACTTTTTTAAAAAATTATAAAACAATTGCGATCACATTTGATTTACCTTTATTTACAATTTTTGACAATATATCATGTATTTTTAAACTTGCGTTTTCTGGGATCATATTCAATTTATAATACATCCCCTCTTCTATTAAATCACCTAATTTCCTACCAAAAACATCACATGAAAAAATAGCTTCCTTATCATTTCCATTATGATTTAAATAATCAATAAAGCTTTCCGCTTGTTGCTTTGAACCAATAATTGGTTCAAATGTACTTTCAATATCAATTTTAATCATATAAGTGGTTGCTGCTTTACTTTTTAACTTCATTCCATATCTAGAACCTTGTTTAATAATTTCTGGTTTTGATAATTCTATTTCTTCTAAACGAGGAATCGCATAACCATAACCTGTTTGTCTTACCATACTAAGGGCATTCGAAATACCATCATATTCATCCTTGATAGTCACCAATTCTTGTAACAAGGCAAGAATAGAAGAACGATCTACTTCATAACCAACAATATTTGTTAGTAATTCATCATATAAACCATTTCTTTCTTCAATGCGAATCGTCGCTGAAGAATGAGATGTATCGACACTTTTTAAATAAGCTCTTTTAACAAAGTCATACGATTCAATACCTTCTGTAAGATGTTTGACATCTTTTATTTTTTTGATTTCTACTAATGAATTTTTTAGTGCTTCATCTAATGTTTGTTTTAACCAATGTTTTTGATTTAACATTGCAATATAACGTGGAACTTCAATTTTCACTTCATGAATTCCAAATTCATTAAGTGCTTCTTGTAAAAGATGCACGATTTGAGTTTCTAACATGTTGGTTGTATCAATAGCAATGATTGGTACATCGTATTCTTTTTGATAACTTTCAACAACATTTTGACACTTTGAACTTGAAGGATCTTTACTATTGACAATCACAATAAATGGTTTCCCTATATCTTGCAACTCTTGAATGATTTCTTTTGTTGCACTGTGATAACTTTGTTCATCAATATCTAGAAAACTACCATCACTAGTAACAACGATTCCAATCGTTGAATGATCTTGAATAACCTTTTTTGTTCCAATTTTAGCTGCTTGATCAAAAGGTATACTTTCATTATACCATGGTGTTTTAACAAGACGTATCCCACTGTCATCTTGATAACCACTTGCCCCTTCAATCACATATCCTACACAATCAACTAAACGTACATTGATTTTAAAATCATCTTGTAAATCTATCTTAACGGCTTGATTCGGTATAAACTTAGGTTCTACAGTCATAATCATTTTGCCTTTTCCTGATTGTGGAAGTTCATCGATCGTTCTTATCTTTACATCAGGATCTTCAATATAAGGAATAACCGCCATTTCCATAAATCTTTTAATAAAAGTCGATTTCCCACTTCTTACAGGTCCAACGATTCCTAAATAAATTTCACCTTGACATCTTTTACCAATATCTTTAAGAATTTGTTTCGTTTCCATTATCATAACTCCTTTTATTCCAATATATTAAAAACTTACGAAATCATTCCTAAATAATAAAAACAAAGCATAAAAACAAATGAAAGAAAATCTAAGAAAAAGCCTAACCATAATGTATAGCTATACTTCTTTAAATGAATACTTCCATAATATAAAGAAACAACATATAAAGTTGTATCACTTCCTGTTTGTAAAATAGATCCCATTAAACTATAAAGATGATCTATTCCATAATGATCATAAATTCTTTTTAAAATAATAAGAGAAGTTTGACTACTTATTGGTCTTGTAAAAGCCATTAATAATAAATCAAGGGGAATTGAAAAAAATCGAATAAAGAAAGTACCTATTAAAGAGATAAAACCACTACTTAAAAAAAGATTGACCCATAAAGTAAGAAGCATTATAGAAGGAAAAAGAATCATTAAATAATGCATTCCTTCTTTGACTCCTGTAATAAATTCTTCATAAATAGGTATTTTTTTATAAGCACATTCTAAAAAACTCCATAAAATAATAAGTAGAATTAAATTAGACATGTTCAATCACCTTAATAATAACAATTCCTATAATTGTAATTGAAAAACCAATAAATAAACTATAAGGATAAAAAGCTAAAATATTTTGACTATGATAATTTTGTCTAATTGTCATCATGGTAGTTGGTAAAATAGAAAAGCCTGCCGTATTGATTACTACTAGTATTTTTATTTGAAGAGGATAATTCTTTTCTTTTAATTTAGAAATTGCTTGTAAACCACTCATTGTAGCAAGTGTTCCAAGTCCTAATAGATTAGCAATCAAATTTGAAGATAGTGCTTGATAGATTTGTTCATCTTGAATACATCGTCCATAGATCCAACGTAATAGTGGTTTAAATAGAAAATTTAAATGATTCATCATATTTGAAGCTTGAATGATTTTTAATAAACCATTCCATAAACAAATACTTAAAATAAGTGTTTTACAAAGTTCAAAGACATCAAAAGGTGTTTGTAAAAGAGCTTTTAACATGGCTTCTTGTTTATTAAAAATCAAACCAACAATAATAAAAAGAATAATCCCATAATGAAAAATCTTATTCATAAACTAGATCCTTTAAGATCATTAAATAAAAATCTCTAAACCGATATCTCTTTAATTTAATTTTTTTAATATACGTTTGATTTCTATAAATAAACATTTCTTCATTATGAATCAAATAACTTACACTTTCATCCTTTTCTTTTGACATCAACAAATCATTTTCAAACAAGTACCAGTTTCCTTCAATATTTCTAACCCCTTTATCAAACAACACAAGTTTTTCATAATTTTTAAAACATTCCTCATACTTTTTTTGATGAAACTCAAAATCATTTCCACAATTAAAAGTAACAATAATTAAATCAACTTGTTTTTTTATAGCTCGTGTAATCAATGTTCTTTTGGCTTTTTTTGTATAACCTGTTTTACCACCAACACAATAAGGATATTCTTTTAAAAGGCGATTTTTATTATGCCAATAACCTTTTCCATCTAGTCTTTTATACTCTTTTGTTTTAACAATTTGATTAAAAAGAGGATTTTGGCAACAATAACGATAAAGTATCGCCATTTCTTTAACTGTTGATAAATTTCCTTCATCTTCTTCATCTAAACCTGAAGGATTAGAAAAATGTGTCTGTTTCATTCCTATATCTCTAGCTTTTTCATTCATCATTTCCACAAAACGTTCAACACTTCCACCAACACTTTTAGCCAGCATTAAAGCACAGTCATTCCCACTTCGAAGCATTAAACCATATAAAAGATCTTGAATCGTAATTCGATCTTTTATATGTATATAGACACAACTCCCATAGGCTTTATTAATCGTTTCATCAACCGTAATCTTTTTATCTAAGCGACTATTTTCAATAACAACGATGGCAGTCATAATTTTAGAAATTGAAGCAACACTTTGTAAATAATCTATATTTCTGCCTTCTACAACATATTGATTTAAACTATCATATACAATATAACTCTTTCCATAAAACTCGACATTGGTACAAATCATTTGAAAAATCATCAAAAAACTAATCAACAATTTCATTATATCACCTATATCATTCTATGTTTCTTCTTTCCATTTAACACAAATAGATTAAATACACTACATAGGAAAGTAACATCAAAAGACCACCTATTCTATTTAATTCATGTCGATAAATCGTTAAAAGCCATAATAAACAACCACTTCCTATAGCTACAAACATATCTACAATAAATTTACTTTCAAAAGGTACTGGACAAATTAAAGAAACACCTCCAGCAATAAATAAAATATTAAAAATATTACTTCCGACAATATTTCCAATCGCAATACCCGCATGATCTTTTCTAGCTGCCTGTAAAGAGGTTACTAATTCAGGCAATGATGTTCCAAAAGCAACAATCGTTAAACCGATGAATCTTTGAGAAAAATGTAACCAATAAGCTATTTGAGTGGCTGCTTTAACAACCAGTTGACTACCAATCATGACAAAAAAGATGCCTAAACCAATCAACAACACACATCCTATAAAAGAGTATTGTGAAGAGACTTCCTCCTCACTTTCTTTTTGTGACAACCAAAACAAATAAAGTAAATAAATGATAAACATACCTATTAAAATAAGTCCTTCTTGAAACGATACAACTTGTTGACTTTTTCCCATAACAAGTAAAACAAGACTTGAAAGCAACATATAAGGAATTTCAATGAACAATGTTGATTTTTCAATCTTTATTTTTGTAATCAAAGCGCTCATTCCTAAAACAATCAAAATATTTAAAATATTACTTCCAACAACATTCCCAATGGTAATTCCTGAATTTCCTTTTAACCCTGCTACTAATGAAACAGCTGCCTCTGGCAAACTGGTTCCCATCGCGCAAATCGTCAATCCAATAACTAATTGAGAAACATGAAAAATACTTGCTAGTGAAGATGCTCCATCTACAAACCAATCTGCTCCTTTCACTAAAACAAAAAAGCCTGCTGTTAGTACAATAAGCGAATAAATCATTTTATCCCTCCTGTTTTCATTCTATTAAGATTTATTCATTAAATGAAAAAGAAGGGTAAATTTCCCTTCTTTCAATGATTATCGCTTGATTGAAATAAAATAATTTCTATCTATATATCTTATTTTCTTTTGTTCAAAAAGATCAATTATTTGTAAAAAACGTGTATCTTGTTTACATTCAAAAGAATATTGTTGATTTCTTGTTGTTACTAACATACAAACTACCTTTTGTTTTAAAGACAGATCAATTTCATAAAAATCATCATAGTCTATTTCAAAAAGCTTATGTTTTTCTATATCATAACATTCAACTTTATCACTTGAAAAATATAAATATTTTTCAAAATCTTTATCTTCCATTATTTCTTAATGAATACCAAAGAATAACCCAGAAAAACGAAAGGCTTTTTTATATTCCTTATATGCTTTTTCTAATTCATCAAGACTTAAAATAAGTTTTACTTTCATCATTTTTTCTCCTTATATAAAATACTATCGTTATAATTAAACAAATAACTACATAAAAATCTATAGCAGGTAATGGAAAAGAAAGTTGAACTTGATTTCCATGAAATAATTTATTAAAGATAAATAAGATAATAAGTAGAATTATATTTTTTCGATAATCTATGACATCACTATTCCATAAGGCAATAAAATATAAAATAGGTAAAAAATAAAATAAACAATAAATAATAAAACTAATATGAATACTAATATATCCTAAAGGATTTAAAGAATTTGTAAGTAAACTTTGACCACAAACCATGGTCATGATCATAAAAATTTCCATTAAATAATCAAAGATCCATACTTTATCTATTATCTTCATATAAATCTCACATTCCTTTCTACATATATTCTAATAAATACTTTATTTGCCTAGAGATGTAATTTATCTTTTCCTTACTTTTATTATATTATTATATTATTTGTATATCAATATTATTTTTATTATTTTAATACAAAAAAGATCTAAGAAATTCTTAGACCTTTAATCGTTGATAATATTTAATATATTTAGAAAGCGGTAATCCTTCTTTGTTATTGATATAAAAAACTTCTTGACCCTTTAATACAACATATTTTTGTTTATATTTAAAACATAAATCACTATCTTTTTGAGTTATCAGAGGATATTGCTGAATAATTTTTTTATAAGCTATTTTATTTTTAAAAATATTTTCTACTTGATATTCAAAAATACCTTTTGAAATAGCTGCCGTAAATCCTTTATAATAGCCTTCCATCATTCCATGATCCCCTTCAATAGAATATCCTTGATATAACATTCCACCA
>OKRU01000557.1_pt1 | contig 37512 bp, 31 predicted proteins | sample 1601131 | NCBI WGS metagenome assembly OKRU01 (sample SAMEA3541558, study PRJEB24748) | human gut metagenome | biome: human gut; feature: human-associated habitat; material: faeces | place: China | collected 2012
AATACTTTGTGTATGAATTAGTTGGCTAATTTTATTCTATTTACTGAATATCCCTTATTATTGCTTGTGTTAAGCTTATATTGATTCCTGTCTGTAAGATCTGTGTTCCGTGAGCTATAATTTTAGGAATACTTCTTAGGTAATCTGAAAAGTATTGCAACAATAACTGTTAGTCCCATAGCTAAAGGATAATACAGATAAGGCATGATGCTGACAGGCGATATTCCTGCAAGTCCGGCTGCAATCAGCATTTGTGCACCGTATGGCAATATGCCTTGTGTGAAGCATGATGCGGTGTCAAGAATGCTGGCGCTTTTCCTTTTGTCGACGCCGTATTTTTCTGCAATATCTCTTGCAATTGGTCCCGTTGTGATTATTGCCACAGTGTTGTTTGCAGTGCATATATTTACGAGGCAGACAAGCAGGGCAATGCTGAATTCTGCACTTCTCTTGTCAGCAATGTTTCTGGTGAGCTTGGATATCAGATAATTTATACCGCCATTGAACTTTATCATTGCCAGCATTCCAGCAGCAAGCAACGTCATTATAATGAGTTCGCTCATGCCTTGCATACCGTCAGACATGGCACTGAACCATCCATATATATCGTATTGTCCGTAAAACATTCCGATGCAACCTGTAAGCAGCAATCCTGCCGCCAATACTACCATCACGTTTGCACCAAGTATTGCCGATACAAGCACCATTATGTATGGAATTACTTTTACGAATTCTATTTCAGGCAGATTGTCTGGTATTTCCACACCCTTTCCCATTAGGAAATATGCAATCATCACAATTATAGCTCCCGGTATTACCAATCTGGAATTTACCTTGAACTTGTCGCTCATTTTGCATCCCTGAGTCTGTGTTGCAATTATAGTTGTATCGCTGATGAATGATAGATTGTCTCCGAAATATGCTCCTCCAACGACTATTGCTGTCATGAACGGCAAATCGACACCTGCTTCGGCAGATATGCCGGCAGCAACAGGTGTCAGTGCTGCTATTGTTCCAACAGACGTTCCTATTGCCAGCGAAATGAAGCACGATGCCAGAAATATCCCCGGTAGCAACAGCTCGTCAGGCAAAATGTGGAGTGTCAGATTTACTGTTGCATCGACAGCACCCATGCTTTTTGCGAACGAGGCAAATGCTCCTGCAAGAAGAAATATCCACATCATAAGCATCATGTTGCTGTTTCCTGCTCCTTTGGAGAACGTTTCTATTCTCTTGTTCATGGTGCCTTTGGTTGTCGCAACTGCATAAATCGCCGATATAAGGAATGCTACTGTTACTGGAACTTTATAGAAATCCTGTGCAATTATGCTGGTCACCAGATACAGCACGATGAATACGAGTAGGGGAGACAGCGACATAAGTCCTTGCCTGGAATGTATCTTGTTGTCTGTAGCTTCTTGTTTCATTTTGTATGTTTATTGTTTAACGTCGTATTTCAGTCACTTTATGAGTGTCGTACAAATGTTCCCGATTAGAGTGTCACACCGCTTTTGAATATTGCAATTTCCTGGTAATCGTTTTTCTCATTCCAGGTTTTCTGTCCATTTGCAATACTTATAACTGCGTTGATGAATTCTTCTGACGCTTCGTCCCAAGATTTTCCTTCAACAAGAGTTCCTGCATTGAAGTCAATCCATTTAGGCTTGTTGTTGAACAGATGGCTGTTTGTCGATATTTTCATTGTCGGTACGAATGTTCCGAATGGCGTACCGCGTCCTGTGGTGAACAGTACAATATGGCATCCGCAAGAAGCCAGTGCTGTTGATGCCACCAGGTCGTTTCCTGGAGCCTCCAGCAGATTCAGCCCTTTTTCCTTTAATCTCTCACCATAGGTCAAAACTCCTCTGACAGCGCTTTTTCCGCATTTCTGTGTGCATCCAAGCGCTTTTTCTTCAAGAGTAGATATTCCGCCTTCCTTGTTTCCCGGTGATGGGTTTTCTCCTACAGGTTCACCGTGTGAAAGAAAATAATTTTTGAAGTCGTTTATCATTTTCACAGTCTTGTCAAACAGAGTTCTGTCTGCACATCGGTTCATGAGTATTGTTTCTGCTCCAAACATTTCCGGAACCTCTGTCAGCACAGTCGTTCCGCCTTGTGCAACGATAAAGTCCGAAAAACGTCCGAGCAACGGATTTGCAGTTATGCCCGAAAGGCCGTCCGAGCCACCGCACTTCAAGCCTACTTTAAGTTCGGCGAGAGGTATGTCGGTACGCTTGTCGCTTGATGCCTGAGCATATAGTTCACGCAGTATTTTCATGCCTTCCTCTATCTCGTCACCTTCAACTTTCTGGCATACCATGAACTTTATTCTGCTCTTGTCGTAGCATCCAAGCAGTTCTTCAAATTTGTCCGGCTGATTGTTTTCGCATCCAAGTCCTACAACGAGAACACCACCTGCATTCGGATGCAGCACTATATCTTTCAATATATTCCTTGTATTCTCGTGGTCACCGCTCAACTGAGAACATCCGTAGTTGTGTGTGAAGGCCGTGATTCTGTCAACGTTGTCTTTTCCTTCGTTTCTGTTTCCGGTTTCCTCTTTAAGTTTCTTGGCCAGTTTCTCAGCGACGCCGTTTACACAACCTACGGTAGGTACAATCCATATTTCATTTCTTATACCTACATCACCGTTTTTGCGTCTGTACCCTTTGAATGTCATGCCCCTGTTTTCAATATCGAGTGTTGTATCAACCGGGCTGTATTCATATTCAAGAGTTCCTTTGAGATTGGTCCTTATGCACGTGTGGTCAACTTTCTCTCCTTTCTTCTTATCTTCCGTAAGCTGTCCAATCGGATATCCGTATTTTATCAGATTTTCGTTTTTGCGGCAGTCTTCCAACAATATTTTATGTCCTGCCGGTACATCTTCTAAAATTTCAATCGTTTCTGCACCAACCTTAACTTTTTCGCCCTTTTTCAGGTCTGTTATGGCAACAGCAACATTGTCTTCGCTGTTTATCTTTATTGTTTTTATCGTTTCAACCATTTTTGTGGAATTTTTTATGTTATAGATGTTGTTCTTTTCTCTTGTTCATATCTTGAAACTGCAAACCGCTATCGAATAAGCCGGAACAGATATGTCAATACCTCTTTCGCTGTTTTGGGCAGAAATGTCCATACGTTCGACTTCGTCTGTGTCTTTTATGCCGTTGAGAGCGCTGACGGCGTGTGCTTCAACTGAGCCTTTGTCGTATTTCCCTTTTATTTTTATTTCTGCATTTTGTCCCTTGCCAGAGCGGTTTATCACGAAAATCTGTATTCGTTTCCTCCTTCTTGTTGCAAAGTGATAAATGCTGTCAGACGTCGAATCGGAATATATTCTCTTGTCTCCGATATTTTGCGATATGAATTTCAGCACATGAAGATTTGCATGTGGATTCTTTTCCGGTGTCATGTCGAGCAAGCCTTTTTTGTCGTGTATTCCTCCACATCTCAATGGCCAGTAATTGGTCTTTTTGACATGTCCGTCTGCCATCTTGAAGACAGCCTCACCTACGGTTAAAGCCCTTTCCATGCCGTACATTTCCACGCTTTCATGCAGACTCCATTCTGTAGCAATAAGTTCAATCTGTTTATCCTCATTCTCCGGATTGATTATCCCATAAAGCTCATTTAGCGTTTTGGTCATATCTTTAAGTTCCCAGAGGTTATAATACCAGTGTATTGATGCTGCGTCGATATGCCCGCGTGCTGTTTTCATTACCTCTTGCCACCAGAAAAGCTGCGTCTTGCATTTTCTCAGTTTGTGGAAACGTTCAGCATATCCGTCTTTGCACATTTCCGACTGCAATTCCAGTTCTTGTGCCGTTTCTATGTTTTTCGGCTCAAATTCTTCCTTGATGCCGGTATAGTAGGGATTCCATTCTCCTACGGCCACAATGCGTATCGTCGGGTCTACAGACTTCATGGCCAGTGACATTTTTGATAGAAGTTCGGCATACTCCTTAGCGTTGAACCTAGAATGGTAATACGGTTCATTCCCGATTTCCCAGTACTTTACATTGTAGCCCTTTTCAATGTTGCAGTATCTTACCCATTCCGAAGCTAATTTTATTGCCACCGAGTCGTTTTTGAAAAATGCAATTTCTGTGTTTGTACAGAGTATTGGTTCTGCGCCTATTCTTCTGCATAGATCAATGAATTTGTCTGTTGTCATTTTATCTTTGCCGTCCTTCCATGGCCACCTTCTTTTGTCGGCAAGTTCATTGGTCCTCCAGTCGAAATTGTCAGATTCCGTTCCTCCGGGAAAGCGCAGAAATCTGCATTTCATATCTTTTAGACTTTGTTCTATTTTCCCGTCTTCCATTGCTTTGTCATCTTCAAGCCAGAACATCGGACATACTCCGAATAGTTCAGGATTGATTTCGTACAATGTTTTTTGGGGTTCAACAGTTATGGTTGTTTTGTCCTTGATGTTTCCTTCCGTATTGTGATATTCGCTTTTCGCACTACTGCCTGTCCAAATAATGCTCAGCAGTAACACTATTATTGTTGAAATCGTCTTTATAAACATCATGCGTATTGTTGTAGATGACCGTTGCTTGCAAATTTATTATAAAAAAGCAAATGGCCTTACCGGTTTGTCGTTTTTTTGTTTCAACTGTTGATTCAACGCTTATATTTTATGACAAATAAAAAGGTCTGCGTCATGCAGTTCCGAATTGTTCTTATGCATGTTCGCAGACCTTTTATATTTCTTGTCTATAGGTGTTAGTCCATATAGAAGTCGATGTTTTCTTTTGTAAGAAGTTCAATGGCAACGTAGTGCTCTTTCTGCTGTTTTGTGTGCAGAATATAGCTGTTGAACAAGCTTCTGAAGCAGTTGAGACCCTGCTTGAAAGGATGCTGGGCAACGAGGAAATCTACGGAGCCGTTCTTTATGCATTCAATGTTTGCTGCTGTAGCGTCGTATCCCAAGAGCTGCATGTGGTTCTTGCTTTCTCTTTCCGAACTCAGGAATTCTGCAATCTTGTGTATGGAAGAGTTGAATGCCACACCGCATGGCACGTCAGGATTCTCCTTGAAATATTCCCTTAAAATGGTGTTGAATCCGTCCTTGTCGTATGCGTACAGCTGTACTTCATCTATTATACATTCAGGACAGTGTTCCTTCATGTAGTTCTTGAATCCTATTTCTCTGTCATACTGCTGTCTTGATGCCACTCTTCCTTCGCCCATAATCTTGAATATAGACATCTTCTTCGGGTGTCCGCCGGCAGCCATGAGCATGATTCTGGCTGAAAACTCACCGCTCTTGATGGAATTCTGTCCGTAGAAGGTAACAGGGTCCAGTTCAGGAAGGTTGGAATCCAGAAAAGCATAAGGAATGTTCTTTTCCTTCAATCTGTTTGCCAGACTCGTAACAATGTTGCAGTTCATTATCGGAGCAACAATAGCGACATTCGGTTCTGACGCAATCAGTTTCTGGGATTCGCTTTTGAATGTATCGTCATTGAACGGGTCGTAATAGAAGATGTCCAGCGAAATCTTGAAATCGCTGTATCTCTTCATTCCGTCTCTCAGACCGTGTTCCACGAATTCCCAGTAGCTGTCTTTTTCGTGGAGTGGCAGTATGGCGGCAAATACATATTGCTTGTTGCTCGCCAGTGCGCTGGCATAGTGGTTAGGGACATAATTGATTTCGTTCAGAACTTTCTGTACTTTCTCCATACTGATTTTGGACACATTGGTTCTGCCGTGCAGAACTCTGTCCACAGTCCCTACAGATACACCAGCTTTTTCTGCTATATCTTTGATTCTTACCTTCTGGGTACTTTCCATATAAAATCCTAATACTTACTACCTTAAAATCATAGTCTCACCCTCTCTGCGACCATTGTGGCCGCAGTCCTGTGAACCATTAAAAACAGCTTGGAATTGAATCTGAATCTGGTCTGAGAAACCTGAAAAATAATTCAATGAGGCTTATCTGTTGCGAATTTAAGACTTTTATATTTCACTGTCAAAAATAACTCCTTAAAATGTTGTGTGCGCACACTTTTTTCTAATTTCTTACTTTACAGATATATATTGTCATAAAAAAATGATATATTTGCGCGTCCGGCAGATGCGTCGGCATGTATCGTGCAGTGTCTTGGAAACGTTTTCTGTACAGTGCATAAGATGCATTCGTCGACCGTCGCAGATACTTTAATTGAATATATAAATAATAAAAAAATAACCTATGCCACAGCAGCAATCGCTTTCTAGTGAGTATTTATCATATAATTCTTTCTATCCTGGAAAGGATTGTGCTCAAGTGGTTCAAACAACAACATTTTTCCTATGGCAAAGATTGTAACTATGGGCGAGATTATGCTCCGCCTTTCACCGGCCGGCAACAGCCGTTTTGTTCAGACTGATTCTTTTTCTATTATTCCTGGTGGAGGTGAAGCCAATGTGGCTGTGAGCTGTGCCAACTTCGGTCACGAAAGTATTTTCGTATCCAAGCTCCCTGCACACGAAATCGGACAGATTGCAGTAAACGCTCTGCGCCGTTACGGTGTGAATACTGATTTTATTGCACGTGGTGGTGACCGCATCGGACTCTATTATGCTGAAACAGGTGCATCAATGCGTCCTTCAAAGGTTATCTATGACCGTGCACACTCAGCTATTGCTGAAGCAAAACCGGAAGATTTTGATTTCGACAAGATATTCGAAGGTGCTCAGTGGTTCCACTGGTCAGGCATCACTCCAGCCATCTCTGATGCATCAGCAGAGTGCTTGCGTCAGGCTTGTATAGCTGCAAAGAAGCATGGTGTTACTGTAAGCTGTGACCTCAACTTCCGCAAGAAGCTCTGGACTTCTGAAAAGGCTATCTCAATTATGCGTCCGCTCATGCAGTATGTTGACGTATGTATCGGCAACGAGGAAGATGCAGAACTCTGCCTCGGATTCAAGCCTGATGCTGATGTTGAAGGCGGAAAGACCGATGCTGCAGGCTACGAAGGAATCTTCAAGGCTATGAAGGAAGAGTTCGGATTCAAGTATGTTGTTTCTACACTCCGCGAAAGCTACAGCGCTACATACAACGGATGGAAGGCTCTCATCTACGATGGAAAGGAATTCTACCAGTCAAAGCACTATGACATCAATCCTATTATCGACCGCGTAGGTGGTGGTGACTCTTTCTCAGGAGGACTTATCCACGGACTTCTCACAAAGCCTACACAGGGCGAGGCTCTCGAGTTTGCTGTTGCCGCATCTGCTCTCAAGCACACAATACCTGGCGATTTCAACCATGTATCTGTTGACGAGGTTGAGTCGTTGGCTAATGGAAATGCCAGCGGACGCGTTCAGCGCTGATGCGTTCACTGATAAGCGAGTTTCTATAATTATACAATATTTGTAAACTATAAAATCATATCATAAAGTGGCAAAGTTTGATAAGTTTGCCGTAATGGCAAAGATTGGAGAAACAGGTATGGTGCCTGTATTCTACCACAAGGATGCAGAAATAGCAAAAAAGGTCATAAAGTCTTGCTATGATGGCGGTGTAAGAGCTTTTGAGTTCACAAACAGAGGTGATTTTGCTCACGAAGTATTTGCCGAGTGTGTAAAGTTTGCTGCTGTTGAGTGTCCCGAACTTGCTCTTGGAGTAGGTTCTGTTGTTGATGCACCTACAGCAGCCCTCTATATACAGCTTGGTGCATGTTTCATCGTAGGCCCTCTCTTCAATCCTGAGATAGCACCGGTGTGCAACCGCCGTCTCGTCCCTTATTGCCCTGGATGCGGAACAGTCAGCGAAATCGGCAAGGCACAGGAACTTGGATGCGACCTTACAAAGGTATTCCCGGGCGACGTTTACGGTCCTGCATTTGTCAAAGGCATGATGGCACCGTGTCCATGGTCTAAGATCATGGTTACCGGAGGCGTTGCTCCTACAGAAGAGAATCTCACAGCTTGGATAAAGGCGGGAGTATATTGCGTTGGTATGGGAAGCAAGCTTTTCCCGAAGGACAAGGTTGCCGCAGGCGACTGGAACTACGTGACAGAGAAGTGCCGTGAGGCATTGGGATATATAGCAAAGGCCCGCAGTGCAAAATAAATCACCGCAGATCGCTTTGCATTTTGTTGAAGTAAGGCGGAGGCATATATACACCTCCGCTTTTTTCGTTTCAAGATGTTATGAGACACACGCCTCAACATGATGTGGCGGTCATGCTTTGGGCCTTTTATTCAATATTATATTCATCAATGGATAATACGAACAATATTAAAAACGATATCTTTTTGTCTCCAGATTCAGACCCGATGGGCACGGCCATAGCCGAATATCAGGCCAAGGGTAGGGCTGCGCGGCTGAGAGTATTCTCACCTGATTTTGATGAAGACGAAATACCTGTGGCATCGTTGTTCCGTACGTACGAACTCATGTGTCCGATAGAGCAGAAAGCCATTGAGCTTTCGGCCGGGCGTACGCTTGATGTCGGGACAGGCAGCGGGTGCCACACTCTTGAACTTCAGAAGAGGGGAGTGGATACTGTTGCCATAGACATTTCCGAGCTTTCTGTACGTACCATGCTCGAGCGTGGCGTTCATTCTGCCCGTACGGCCGATTTTTTCAATGCTGCAGAACTTGGTCGTTTCGACACCATACTTATGCTTATGAACGGTGCTGGCATAATTGGCAGTCTTGAGCGTATGGATGCTTTCTTCGCAACTGTCAAACGTATGCTGAATCCGGATGGGCAGGTGCTTCTTGATTCTTCAGACATTAGATATGTGTTTGAAGATGAGGATGGCAATTTTGAATCTCCTTCAGACGAACGCTATTATGGAGAAATGGACTACACCATGCAGTACCGTTCTGTAAGGGGAAAACCTTTCAGCTGGCTTTATGTCGATTTTGATATGCTGAGCATGTATGCCTCGCAGAATGGTTTTCGTGCCGAACTTGTTGCCGAGGGTGTGCACTATGATTATCTGGCCAGGCTGACGGCCGAATAATATATGAATAATAACTTAGGAACATTCGCTCGCAGTTCGTCTTATATCATAAGCAAAGACTGAAACTTGCTTCTTTTGCAAGTTTCAGTCTTTGCTTTGTTTATTGCTGTTTTTCTATATATCTGAAGAATGCGCAATGAATCAGCCTACAGCAAAAGTTCCTTGAATATATCTAATGCAATGGCAATAGGTGTGTGGTCCTTGTCGTTCATCACCAGACGTATTTCAGCATTATAGTTGTTTTCAACCGTCATTTCCGCATAATTTATTTCCTTGATGACATCGCGTACGATTTCACCTTCGCTCATACTTCCAAGCATTTCTTCAACTTCTTTCATTTTCAGCATCGGGGCAAAGTTCAGGCGCATGTAGAATTTGTTGCCCTTGAAATCACTCTTGTCGATGGCATTGTCTGATGCTTTGAAAGCATCACTTTCTTTTTCGCTGATTGTGAAGTATGACGTATTGTCCTTGTAGCCCAATGTTGCTTGTCCTATTTCCTTTTCAATCCAATCGTAGCTCCCGTTTACATTCGTGTATTCACTTTCAGTCAGCTTGATAATCCATCTGTCACCGTTCTTTACCATATCGTTGCTGTTCGTTTCAGCAATGCTCTCTACAAGCATGCTGTTGTCTGTCGAACCGTATATTTTCATTTCCGGCACTTTATTATTTCCGAGCAGTTTGCTGTTTATGCCGATAGTGAAGTCACCGTTGATTGTTTTGATCAGTTCTTTAATCTCTTCAGCATTCAGCATACTTATCAGGCCGAGCATGTTGTTTATCTGTTCGTCCTGCAGTTCAATATATTTTTTGCCGTCGAAGTTCATTGCAGCAGCCATAAGCGCGTCTTTATCTATGTATTTCAGGAATGTGCCCTTGATTTCACCCGCGCTTTCGCACATCTTGTCATAGTATTTTTTTGCTTCGTCAGTTCCCGGGTCGAATGTGCAGACGTACGATGCTTCGCCCTTTGAAACATTCAGAGCCATAATCATATCTGATTCATAGAAAAGGTCGATTTTCTTTCTAGTCTCAGCTGGTAGTGTGTTGAGAGACTTCTCCTTCATGTTCTGCGATGTAAGTATTTTCCCGCATGCGATGTGCATTTTTGCTATTCCGTTTTCGTTCATCAGCATGTCGTAACCCTTTGTCTGGGAGTAATTCTTCTCCTCAGAAAACTGTTTGGCCATATATTCTACAAAACCGGCTTCGTCCTCATCGTAATTCTTGTTGCAGATGATGAATCCGTCATTGTCGAATAGAATGAATGCATCTCTGTCGATATGAGCAAATTTTACATTTGGGTCGGTCACAGTTGTTTTCAGTGCCGAATCGCCGCTCATTTCTGTCATTGTGGTGCGGAGCAGACTTTCAAATTTTTCACTGTCGTTCAGGCTTCCTGTAAATGCAAAGAGCATTCGGTTGATGTCTAGTACAGCATAGAAAAATGGTTCTTTGAAATCAATTCCTGTAGTAGACGGATCTTCCACAATATCGGTAATCTGTTTTTCCATTATACGTGAGAAGCCCATCTGTTTGATACCGTTTTTCATCTTTTCCTTGAATTGTCTGTCACCACCGAGTTCGGAAGCTTCCATCGTTTTCTCTACGTCAATGCATGCGACAACCTGTGCGTCTTCAGGAAGAAGCATTGCGCCTTTGGGTTTGCTTTCGCACGAACAAAAAAGAGCTACGGCCAATAATATGATGGCTGCATTTAGAAAAAAATGTCTCTTCATAGGTATAATTGTTTAATGGTTGATGTTTTGCGTGGTATCCTGCATTTATGTCTGTCCGTAATCCAACTGTCTTTACATGAAGTGACGGAATTACCAATGCTCTGTTGACAACGCTGTTTATATCTCTTGATTATAAAACGCGTCAGCTGTGCCTGCTGTTTAGCCCAAAATGGAGAAACAGGTTATATTCTTTATTTTTTAACAAACATTCACTATAAAACGTGCCCGCTCTGCATGGTTCTCTTTTATTGAATCATATAGAGCGGGCATGATGCTTTCATATTTGATATGTATGCAGAAAAACCGATGTTCTTTTATTGTACAATATTTTCTGCCTCAATTCTGAGCGCATCACGTTTTTCCTTGCTTTCGGCTTTTTGGAATTTTACAACAGCTCTGCCCTGTCTGTCAATGAATCCGTATATGTTTATTTCCCTGTCGCTGGTCATTCCGAATCCGTCATCGTCCATATAATATTTACCGTCGGGATTGAGCTGCCAGCTTACCATTGCAGTACCGTTGCTGAATTTGTAAATGAATGACGGAAAATGAAAGCACAGTTCTTCTGCACGTCTCTTTGCAGTTTCAGGCATATCTTCCAAGGTCTCCCAGTCTATGTCATCCTGCGAAACTGTTTTCAGAACTTCGTTGCCGTCCATGAACTCGTAAGCGCGTCCGGTTCGTCGGTCCATAAGATAGCGCGGTTTCCAGTACTGCATGATAACTTCGTTCACCAGAGCCATGTCTTCTCCCAAATCTTTAGTTTCGTAAGGATAGTTGTTGTATCTGGCTCCACCAAGCTGCATGTAAAGCTTCTTTGCTTCATGGTCACTGTCGTTCTGTTCATTCCGAATGTTGTAGTCTTCCATATATTCACCTCCTGTTTTTTGTAGTTTTATACCTTTATGATTTCATAGAGCCATAAGTAACCTCATTCCTACCTGTTTGTCTGAAATAATTAGAATCTGGTGAAATCAAGCAGGCAATCTTTGCTGGCCAGTTCGTCATACATCTCATCATTGAAACTGTACAGTATGTCTTCATTGTTGGATTCTCTGCCTCCAACTTTCGTTATCAGTCCTATTTCCTTCATTTCCCGGCATAACTTATCTCCGTCAACCCTGCATCCGCACATGCACTCATAAACTCTTGCAATCTCGCCAGCTGTAAATTTCTCAGGCAGCAGACCGCGTCCTATCGGTTCGAAATGCAGTTGTTTGCGCATTTCTTTGAGAGCCGTTCTCAACATCTCCTCATGGTCGAAGGCCAACTCTGGAATCTCGTCAAGAGCAAACCAGCGTGCATCGGCAGCATCGTCGCCTCCCTTCACCTCCTGTATCCTCACCAGTGCATAGTACGCAATTGTAATCACACGTTCGCGAGGATCTCTGTCTGGTGCAGAAAACGCATGAAACTGTCTGATGTATGCATTCTTCATTCCCGTTTCCTCTTCGAGTTCGCGCAGCGCCCCTTGTTCCGCGCTCTCGTCCATGTTCAGAAATCCTCCTGGAAAAGCCCACTTGCCCTTATGCGGTTCACCCCCGCGCTGAATAAGCAGAACCTTCATTCCCTCTCCGTCGAATCCGAAAATCACACAGTCGGTCGTCACACTCGGATGCGGATATTTATAGTGATATTTCAATTCCTCGTTTTCCATATTCTTGCATGTCTTTGTTGGCTGTCGGCTAGACTATATTGAATGATAAATTTACAAACTGACCTAATGGACAGCTTTTCGAAATTTTCGAATAACTGAGTATTCATTTCAAAATTACAATTTTCGGCTAAATAAAATTACTTTTTCCATTTTATATTGGTGCTATGTGGTGAGTATAGAAAACTTATCTAGTGCTTGGTTGTTGGGGGTGTTGCAGTCTTATTGTCCTGATGCATGTTTTACTGGTACCCAAAGTAATATAACATAGTCGTCTATTTTATAAATCCTGATTTTGGGTATATTGGTTGTTTTACCTGTTATTCTGAAGCCGGAGCTTAAGATAAAACAAGATTCAACCAATAGGCATAATTGGGTATTGGAACGAAAATCCTCCAATCTTGCCATCCGATATGTCTTTAAAACAGCAAAAAAAGGTTGTATCGATACAACCTTTTTCAAAACTTTTTTGTGTTTTACATTGTTGATAATAAATGTTCTACCTGGCATTAGCATCGTTGCCATTCAGAATCTGCTCGCTCTACTTATTCAAAAAAATAAGTTGAGCGAGGCGGGCAGAATGGTTATTGGAGAGTTTTTGTGACACTGTAACAATATATGGATTCATTCACAAATATAATGTGTCATATTCAGATTTCGAGAATACTCTAAATATATGGATTTAAATATTCCACATAGAAACAATATAAGATATTTGTATACAGAATTTGTGCAACCGAAAACTGCACAATTTGTCCAGCCAACAATTGGACAAATGCCAAAGAAATGCAATAGATAAGCTGGTATTATATAAAAATAAGATATGTTTTATTTAAAATCATTATTTTTGCATTAGAATCATTATTTGGGTATATGGAAGATTTGAATCAGTTAAAGCTTGTTCTAGTTAAGAAGAAGAAAACCAATAAATGGTTGGCAGAACAGTTGGGGGTAAACCAAACAACTGTTTCAAAATGGTGTACAAATACTACTCAACCAGATTTAGCAACATTGAAACGTATTTCAGAGTTGTTGGAAGTTAATGTGAGTGAGATTATAAATTTCAAATAGTAATGGCTGATTATGGGTAATGGTAATTTTAATGAAAATACAAGGGTGCAAGTTCCAGCTGCACTTCATCTTTGTAAGTTGGGTTATACTTACTTAGATAGTATTTGTGCCTATGATACTAAGACAAATATTTTGATAGATATTTTTCTTAACGCTGTAAAGCGTCTTAATCCAGAGATGTCTAGTTCTGAGGTTTCTTTACTGTTTTCTAAAATAGTCAATATTGCCAATAACGATGATTTGGGACGTGAATTTTACAAGCTGTTGTCATCCCAAAATGGTGTTAAACTTATTGATTTTGATAATCCAGACAATAATGATTGGCATATAACAACTGAATTTACATGCGAAAATGAAGATACAGAAGATGAATTCCGTCCAGATATAACATGTTTTGTTAATGGTATGCCGCTTGCTTTTATTGAGGTTAAGAAACCTAACAATCATGAAGGTATTTTGGCAGAAAGGGAACGTATCAATAAAAGAATGAGCAAATCTTGTTTTCGTCGTTTCTTCAATGTAACACAGTTGATGATTTTCTCTAATAATCAAGAGTATGATACAGAGAATCGTGTACCAATACAAGGAGCGTTTTATTGTTGTACAGCAAGGGAAAAAGCTTTTTTCAATGTGTTTCGTGAGGAAAACAAAAGATTTGTGGTTGATTACAAATATAAAGATATTGATGACGATACAGAAAACATAGTGTTGAAACATCGTAATTGTGTGGTGATAAAAAATCTTCAAGAATATCAAACAAACAAGTCTGTAACTACTCCTACGAACCGCATAATTACATCTATGTTAAGCAAGGAACGGTTTCTTTTTTTGCTTCGCTATGGTTTTGCATACGTAGAACGTAAGATTGAACTTGCAGATGGAACACAAGGCACAGAACTACAAAAGCATATCATGCGTTATCAGCAGTTGTTTGCTACATACGCTATTCGTAATACATTAACAAAAGGTATAAAGAGCGGTATTATCTGGCACACACAAGGAAGTGGAAAAACTGCTCTGGCATATTATAATGTGAGAAGCCTTACCGATTATTTTGCCAAACGTAATGTTGTGTCCAAATTCTATTTTATAGTAGATCGCATAGATTTGATGGAACAGGCAACTGATGAATTTGCCGCTCGTGGGCTGATTGTTCACAACGTTAAGAGTCGTAAGGAGTTGATGGATGATATTGCAAGTCGGGAGATTACAGGCAACGATGAAGGAAAACCTGAAATAACTGTGGTCAACATACAGAAGTTCAAGGAAGACAAGTCAAAAGTTACTGTTGATGATAGTTATAGTATCAACCTGCAACGTGTGTTTTTTATCGACGAGGCACATCGCGGTTACAATCCGCAAGGCAGTTTCTTGGCTAATCTTTTAGAAGCAGATCAAAATGCCGTCAAAATAGCCTTGACTGGTACACCGCTTTTGAAGGAAGAACGTGAATCTTGGCGTGTCTTTGGTAATTATATACATACTTATTATTATGATAAGTCCATTGCAGATGGTTATACACGCAAATTGATGCGTGAGCCAGTTGAAACGGTTTACAAAGAGAAAATAGAGAATATACTCGATAAGTTGGCCGGCGAGGTAGAAGTCAAGAAGTCTGATATAGACCGCAATCAAATAATAGAACATGACAGCTATCTCAATGCTCTTCTTGATTATATAATTTCCGATTTCCGTCGTTTTCGTTTGGAACAAAATGATGATACAGTCGGTGCAATGATTGTGTGTAAAACAAATCCGCAGGCAAGAGAATTGTATCGTCTTTGGCAGGAGCGGTTTAGATTTGCAATACAAGTAAGTCATAGGCAAGAAATGCAGATGAGTAAGGCTGCAGAACCAATGCTTCAGTATGGAGGATACAAGCCACTTACAGCTTCGCTGATTTTGCATGATGAAGGAGATAAGACTGAACGAAAAGAATATATCGAAGGTTTCAAAAAACAGCAATGTGTTGATGTTCTGATTGTCAATAAAATGCTTCTTACAGGCTTCGACGCTCCTCGCTTGAAAAAATTGTATCTTGGACGTACGCTTGATGGTCATGACTTGTTGCAGGCACTAACAAGAGTAAATCGTCCTTACCGTGATTTCAAATACGGTTATGTAGTAGATTTTGTTAATATTAAAGAGAATTTTGATTCTACCAACGATAGGTATCTGCGAGAATTAAACCGTACATCAGATGAATCTGGAGAGTTGCATACAGAAAATATAGCCAGCGATATCTTGGTGAGCAAAAAAGATGTCGAAGGAATGATAAATAAGGTAAAGAATGCACTTTTCAATTTCACAACTGATGACATGGAAGAGTTTCGCAAAGAAATTGACGAAATTGAAAACAAAGACAGTTTATACGAATTGCGTAGCGTCCTTTCTGAAGCCAAAGCCATAATCAATCAAGTGAGATCTTTTGGAGATGAAGAAATAAAAAATAAACTTGTTTCACTCCCTTTGGGTACAATACCGACTCTAATAACCGAAGTTACCCATCGCATTGAGCGTATTAATCTTCTTGAGAATACAGAACATAAGGCTGATGTTTCAGGTATAATTAATGTTGCATTGTCAGAATTGGAATTCGAATTTAAGAAAGGTATTCCAGAAGAATTACGTATTGTCGTCAACGATATTCGAGAACGGTGCGAACGTGTACAAGCTGAGTTTGAAGCAAACTTTGATACAAAAGAGGAGAAGTATGTTCTCCTTGCTGATGAATTCCGTGAATATTTTCGTAAAAAAGGCTTTGTGCCTCAATGTACGGAAGACGCAAAAGCAAGTATTCAATATATGGACGAAGTAATGAAGAAGATACGAGAAATCAATCGTCGCAATAATATATTGAAACGTAAGTATAAAGGTGATGAACGGTTTGTCCGTATACATAAACGCATTGAGGAGCAGAATCAAAAACGTGAACATCCAATTATTTCTGCACATGAATATGAAATTGCAGAGAATCTTGCAAAGATGAAAGACGAAATAGACAGACGTTTGTTTCTCGACATCAACATTCTTGACAATGAGCCAGCTTTTAAGCAAGATGTGCTTGCTGTTATTGGAAAAGAACTATTGTCGATGAAAATTCGTGCAGACATCAAGGACCGTAAGTATTTGAGCGGTTTAATTACAACTGAATATTTACAACAACATAACAATGCATATTAAGAAATGAGCAATATAAACATATCAGAGGCTACTATAGCCTTAATTGATTCATTGAAAAGTACTACTAGTGCATTTGGCCTGGCTGGAACCGGAAGCGAGTACAAGATTGTGACAGAAATGTTCCTTTACAAGTTTTTCAATGATAAATTTGGCTATGAAGCCAAACGCGACCCAATGTATGGTGAGCGTCTGTCTAAGGCGAAGAAATGGGATGCAGAATATGATACATTTACCGAAGACGAAGTAGAAGATTTGTTCAGTTATTTGCCTCACTCTGTACCTCGTTTGAAGCCAGAACATACATTGTCGCATTTGTATAACTCTGCCACAAAAGGGGATTTTTCCACATTGCTTGATGCTACACTTGTTGATATAGCATCGCTCAATGCAGAAACATTCTCAGTGACAACATCTGGTAAAAGTAAAGTAAATATTTTCTTTCCACTCACAACTTATGTGACTGATACACAGAAACGTGATGAGTTTGCCAAATCTCTAATGCGTAATGTGGCCTCATTCAACTTTGAAGAAGTGTTTGATGAGAAATACGATTTTTTCTCACGTATCTTTGAGCATCTGCTCAAAGGTTTCAACAATGCAGGAGGAGGCAAATATGCGGAGTATTATACACCACGTGCCATAGCGCAAGTGATGGCACGTCTATTAGTAGGTGAAAATGCCGATATGCGTGGTGTTACTTGTTATGATCCATCGGCTGGAACTGGAACTTTACTCATGGCTCTTGCGCATCAGATTGGTGAAGAACGCTGCACTATTTTTTCGCAGGACATTTCAGAAAAGTCATCGGAAATGCTTCGCCTTAATCTTATACTCAATAATTTCGCAGCCTCTTTGCCTAATGTGGTACAAGGCAATACACTCACAGAACCATCACATAAAGAAAGCAACGGAGTATTGCGAAAGTTTGACTTTATAGTTTCTAATCCGCCTTTCAAACTCGATTTCCCAGAGTATCGTGATACTTTGGCCTCTGACACTATCCGTTTTTGGGCTGGTGTACCTAATGCGGTGAAGAAGGTTGACCCGATGAAGCCGAAGATGGCCATTTATACATGCTTTATTCAACACGTGCTTAATTCGCTGAAGCCAACAGGTAAAGCTGCCATTGTCATACCCACAGGATTTATTACGGCTAAAAGTGGTGTGGAGAAACGTATACTGCAGCGCATAGTGGATGAACGATGGGTGTATGGAGTTGTTTCAATGCCAAGTAACGTATTTGCCACTACTGGAACAAATGTGTCTGTAATTTTCTTTGATAAGTCAGCCTGTCATGAAAACGTTATTCTGATTGACGCGAGCAAATTGGGTGAAGAATATAAAGAAGGAAACAATCAGAAACGTCGGCTTCGTGATTTCGAAATAGATAAAATAGTCAATACTTTTCAAAATAAGGAAACTGTTGATGATTTCTCTGTGGCTGTAACTTATGATGAAATTAAAGAAAAAGGATACAGTCTTTCTGCTGGACAATATTTCGACATAAAAATAGACTATGTGGATATTACCGAAGAGGAGTTCAACCAACGCATGGCTGAATATAAACAGACGCTTGCACAACAATTCGAAGAGAGCCATCGTTTGGAAACTGAAATTATGAAACAGTTGGATGCTTTGAAATTCAACGCAAATGTAGGTCATGATGAATAACGAAATACAGTTTTTATTGTACAACCTTCCTGATGAAGACGGAAAGGTGCAGGTTGTGATAAAAGACGAAACCATTTGGTGTACCCAAAAGGCCATGGCGCAGCTTTTCGGGGTTGGAGTTCCTGCCATAAGCAAGCATCTGAAGAATATTTTTGAGGAGGGGGAATTGCAGAAAGAAGTGGTTGTTTCCAAAATGGAAATAACCACTCGACATGGTGCTATAGAGGGCAAGACACAAACTTCCTCTGTGGATTTCTATCATCTTGATGCTATTATTGCTGTTGGTTATCGTGTTAATTCTGCGAAAGCTACAAAGTTTCGTCAATGGGCAACCAAGATTCTCAGCGAATATATTCGTAAGGGATTTGTGCTTGATGATGAGCGCTTGAAGCAAGGAACGGCCGTTTTCGGCAAAGACTACTTCCGTGAATTGCTCGAAAGGGTACGTTCAATCCGTACCAGCGAACGTCGTATCTGGCAACAGATTACGGATATTTATGCTGAATGCAGCATTGATTATGATAAAAATTCTCCGACAACACACGATTTCTATGCTATGATTCAGAACCGTTTTCATTATGCCATCATGGGACAGACTGCCGCCGAGATAATTTATACAAAAGCGGATCATACCAAAGAACACATGGGGCTGACCACATGGAAGAATGCTCCCGATGGACGTATATTGAAATCAGACGTGTCAATAGCCAAAAATTATTTGCAAGAAAAAGAAATCCGTCAATTGGAGCGTGCTGTCACCTCTTATTTTGACTATATAGAAAATCAGATTGAACGCCAGAACGCTTTTACTATGGAACAGTTTGCTGCCAGCGTAAATAAGTTCCTGACATTTAATGATTATCGTATTCTCCCTGACAAAGGGAGTGTTTCTGCCGTTGAAGCTAAGGCTAAAGCGGAAAGAGAATATGATATTTTCAATAAAACGCAACGGATAGATTCTGATTTCGATAAACAGGTTAGAAATATGTTAGGTGAGAAATAACAGATCGCTGTCAAATAGATGAGAAGTTATAATCACACTGCAATTTTGCTGAGCGATTGTAAAGCTGATATTAGGACTGCATTGAGTAAGTATTTTAATGAAAAGGACAATGGTATTGAAAAAATATAAATTGGGAGAAATCGCAGACATTGTTAATGGAGCCACTCCGTCAACATCTTGTGAGGAAAACTATGATGGTGATATAGTATGGATTACTCCAAAAGATTTATCGGAGCAGAAATCTAAATATATAGAGCAAGGCAGTAGAAATATTACACAAAAAGGACGAACTAGTTGTTCTGTTCAAATGATACCTGCCTACAATATTCTTATGTCTTCGAGAGCACCAATTGGGCTATTAGCGATAAATAAGACAGACTGCTGTACTAATCAGGGATTTAAAAATATAGTCATTGATAAATCCATATGTGATGTTGACTATTTATACTATTACCTCAAATATCACATTAAAGAAGTTGAAGCATTAGGCTCTGGCACTACATTTAAGGAGGTTTCCAAAGCCTCGCTTCAGCAGTTTGAAATTGCTATACAAACATTAGAATTTCAAAAGCGTATAGCATCAGTTTTGTCTAATATCGATCACAAAATCGAACTTAATCGTGTGATAAATCAGAATTTACCAAAACTTGCCCATTCATTAAGAGTGGTAGAAGTTCGTCACGCTGCTTAGCCAAATCTGCAATTTCTTGTGCATTTATAAATATTGACTTATAAAGGCTTTTACTCTTTTTGATATAAGCGTATAGTATCCCTTGGGGAGGTATAACTACATTTATAGACTCCACTATCTCTTTATTTATATGAGGTTGTTGAGCCCCTGTGCGCAAACTCATTAGGCGTGGAATCTCACGATTAACCAATGGATAAATGTATTCGTTTGTAAGAATTTCGTTTTCTAAAATTGCCACAACTGACTGATTTATACACGCGTCTATACACAAAATACTTGGTCTTAGATGTCGTGTTATTGATAATGTAACACTTCCTTTTGGTGCTAATACTGTGGAAGACTTTTCTAAACCTTTTTGTGTAATATACTTTTCTGATGACAATATTGGAAATTCTGCGACTTCACCAGAATTGAGCCAATTATAACCATCTCCCCATAATGAGCTATCGTTGGTGTCAGGTGTTCCTCCGAGAAGAATGGTTGTACAATTTCCCATTGTCTTTACATCCCATCCTTGGGGAATTTCCCGTTTCAGTTTCTCATTCCAAACCATCTTACCGCCGCTTGACTTATACGGTTTTCCCTCTTCATCAGGAAAGTCAAACTGTACAAACCAGTAATCATAAAGCTGTTTTGCCATCGTCTCTAAATTCTGATTTATCAGTATTTGTGTATCTTTTTTCTTGCGAGCGCCTGCGAGCGATGTTCCGAGCCCTCGCGACAAAAATTCTGAGCGCTCGCGGTTAGAATTCCGAGCGTCCAGAATTTTATTTTTGGGCGCTCGTGCATTCATTTTCATCCGTTCGTGCTGTGGCGCTTGTTTGTCTTAAGTCTTGGGCTTGGTGTTGTTTGAACGGTTGACTGGGATTGTTCGAACGGATTGGAACGGTTGTTCGCACGGATTCTTTTCCTAGATTGGCAGGTTGAAGAATGGTGTTTTTATGAATTGCTTGATTTACGTTTGTTCCTTTTCCTTTTCCAGTAGAGATAATAGGCAGTGGCGGGGAGGGTGGCGCCGATGAGTGCGACGAGGAATGTCAGTGCCTGCGAGAATGTGCCGAGCCAGAGGCCTTCGTGGAGGGTGACAATCCAACCGCGTATGCGTTTCTGTGCGCTCGTCTGCTCATAAGGGGTGAACCGTTCGAGATGGCCGTCGGCAGGTGAGAAGGTGTATTCATCGGCACGGCATGTGTTGCCGATGCGTGATGTGGAGACGCGTATCGTTGTGCCGTCCATTTCTATCCAGCGGTAGTCAGGATGGCGCATGATGGTCTGCGTGAGGGCTGTCTGACGTATGCCTGATTCAAATGCTTCTGTTTTCTGCGATGAAGAGTCGGACGAGGTGTATTCCACTCCGAATGCGGCATAGTATGCCTGGCGGTACCATGAGAAGGACCATGTGAGGCCGGTCAGTGCGAGAATGAGCAGAAGGGCAAGGGTGTAGAAGCCACCGGCGGAATGGAGGTCGAACATGGTGCGGCGCATGCCTTTCGATGTGCATACCTGCAGGCGCATGCGGAGTATGCGGCGTGTTGCCGGCCACCACACTGCGAGTCCGCTCAACAGCAGGGGTATGGACAGGAGGGTGGATATTCCGACAAGGAGTTTGCCCCAGCAGATGGCATCGCTCTTGCGGTCGTAGGTGTCGAAAAACCAGCGGTGGAGACGGCGCACGGAGTAGAAGAATCCTTTGTCGTGGTCGCGCATGCCGGTGACCTTGCCGGTGTAGGGGTTGACGAATATCTGTGCGTTGCGCAGGGATTTGTTTTCGAATATCCATGTTTCGTCAGGTCGGCCTATGCGGAGCGTGCCGAGCTTGATGCTGACGGGGAGCTGCTTCCTGACGGACGAATACACGGAGTCGACCGACATCCAGTGCCGGTTGTCTTCTGTTGTAGTATAATGTTCGGGATTGGCGAGGCGCAGTATTTGAGGTTCGAATACAAGTATGGCGCCGGTGAGGCATATCACCATAAAAGGAAGCCCGAGCATGAGCCCGAGCCAAAGGTGAAGTTTATGATTTATGCGTTTGAAGTGTTTCATCGGAAGAGAGTTGTGTCTTTACATTTTTCATGATGGTGCAAAGATACTGATATATATGTTTCCGATGCGTTGGTGTGCGTGGAAAAGTGCGTTCTTCTGCGCTTTTCAGCAGCAGAAGAACGATATGAGGAGCGGTACGCTTATTTCGAGCACGATGCCGTGGAGCACTGCAACTGGCATGAGTTCGTTCTTGCCTGTGCTGCGCATGATTGTAGGCAGGCATACGTCCATGGAGTTGATGCCGGCCACGGATATAGGTGCGAGAAATCCGCATCGCTTCGTGATGAGCGGTGTGCCGAAGAGTGAAATCATCTCGCGTATGATGTTGGCTAGCAGGGCTATTGTTGCCAGTTCGCCGGCCACTTGTGCTCCGGCCGTGGTAATCTTGATCTGCGATATGAGGACGGACGACAGCGAGTAGTAGCCGAAACCGCTTCCGACTGCCAGACTGTCGCGCAGGCTTATGCCGTGGAGCATGAGGCCGCCGATGGCTGTGAAGAACAGTGTGCCTGCAATGGTGAAGAGAGGCAGACAGAACATCTTAGGGTTGACCTGTTTGAGTGTGGCAATGAGGTCTTTATTGCCGCCGAGGCTTATGCCTACCTGTATGACAAGCAATGTGAGTATGATTCCCGGCAGTTCGTGCGACAGCAGCCACTCCGGAGCGTTTCCTGAATATCCGAATGCTATGCCGGCTGCGAAGCATGCCAGTAGTATGAGATTGCTTTTCATTTCTCGTTTCCTCCTTTCTTTTTGTTAAGTAGTTTTTGTGCCGCTCTCGCCGCGATGAGGCTTCCAAGGATGCCCATCAGTGCAATGACGGCGGCTTTCCAGCCGAATTGTCCGAGGTTGTTGATGAGTTCGTGGCTGGCTCCTATGGATGTTCCGAAGGCGAAGAGCATTGTGTAGATTGTTATCTGGATTCCCTTTTCGGCCTTGTGGGGAAGTGTGGTATTGCTCAGCAGGTAGCCCACTGCTATTCCTGCTGTAAGCAGCATGAGAATTTTAAACATAGGCTTATGGTTTTTGTTGATTTATACATAGCGCAACAAGGCATTCGCGACGGCATTTTGTTCTTGAGGGAACATAGCGACACGGATACTTCACGACGTTGTGTGTTCAATAAAATCTAAATTGTGTGGATTTGTTTTTCTGCAGATGTTTTGCAAAAGTGTGCAGAAAACAATGCCGGTATCAAATGAAACCGCTGAACCAGTGCACATGTACAATCGTAGATGTACGCGGAGCGGCATCTGCTGCTTTGATTTTGATTATGTGATCCAGATTGTTCATGTTTGCGTATTATTATTTCATTTATTTCTGGTGCAAAGATATGCTTACGTTCTGACACTGCCAAATTTTAGATGTTAAAAGGTTATGATTTGTAAGCAAAATTTTTCTTGTGGACTTGATGTGTTGCCGTTTGATGAGTATTATTGCTTGAAAATCAGTGATATGTGTTTAAAGCTGTTTTGTTGCTGATTGTAAGTATATACGCTTGCTGGGTGGATGTATACGGCAGTGAAACTGACTATATGTAAATGAAATATGGCAAATAAAGTTTTAAGAAATTATAAAATCCTTTGCAGGATGGAAGCTACATTGTACATTTGTAACATTGGAAATATTATATAAATGAAGGGAAAAATGATAAGTAGACTTGTCTATATTCTGATGACCTTGGTGTTGTTGGCATCCTGCAGCGAGAAATATACGATTGCGGGATCTTCATCGCAGAGCTCGCTGGACGGCAAGATGGCTTATATAAAGCTGATGGAGGACAACATCTATGTGCCGATAGACTCATGCGAGGTCATTCATGGACAGTTTATAATGAGCGGAGTAGTGGATACCGTGCGTTTTGTATCCTTGTTTATGGACAGTGACAATTTCATACCGCTTGTGCTTGAACAGGGGGAAATCAGTGTCAGTCTGGCAAACTCTTCTGTGAAAGTCACAGGAACGCCACTCAACGAAGTGCTTTATTCGTTTCTGACATCAAGGGATTCGCTGATGATGCTTATTAATGAATTGCCGATGAAGGAGAGCAAAATGTATCTTGACGGTTATACGCAGGACGAAATAGATGTGGAGCTGGGAAGGGAGAGTGCTGAGCTGAACACTGCACTGGACAAGCTCGAAACGAATTTTATCCTCAACAACAGCGAGAACATTCTTGGTGTGTCGTGGTTTATGGAGCTTTGCAATTCTGTAAGCGCGCGTTTCGGCTATCCAACCACAACACCGCAGATTGATGAGATTTACGGACGTGCACCGGAATCGTTCCGCAAGAACCCGGCTGTCGAGGCTTACATGAAGCTTGTGAACGGCGGTCATTGAGCTGGAAAAGAGTATATGACGCGTTGACGCCGGTGGAACAGACAAATAATTTATAATGGCCATTTCAGTTGATGCACAACTGGGATGGCCATTATTGTTTTCGGCAGGTTTTAGTGTAAATATATGCGGATGGCCGTGTGCATACGAAAGTACCTGCTTATGTCGTTTTTGTGCTGTCAAATATCGATATAATGCAGCTGATGGATGATGCAAGCCGCTTATTTTTGTTGTCGGGCAAATACGTTTTGTCAGTTATTCTTGAAACTTTAAATCTTTGCGTTATGAAGAAGCGTGTAAATCGGATGAAATTGTATGGCGACATATATTGTATGATGACAATATTGTCTACCACAGCGGGCACAACAGATGCCTATGCACAGGCGAGGATGGACGAGATGTGGAATATGTATTGAACGTGAATATAATGAAATGATATGAAGAAGATTTTTTTGTCTTTGTGTTTGCTTGCAGCTGCGGGTATGATGTATGCCCAGACAGAATATTATGTTTCGGTTGATGGAAAGGACTCCAATACCGGAACAGAACGGAAACCGTTCCTTACGCTCAAAAAGGCTCTGGAGGAAGCCAGAAAGGAGTCGGGAGAAGTGGTGGTGTTTATGCGCGAAGGTGTGCATCGGCTGGATGAGACAATTGTGCTCACTGAGGCTGACGGCCACGATGGGAAGAAGCTATGCATACGTTCTTATCCAGGCGAAAAGGTTGTTGTCAGCGGAGGAAAGGAACTTGAACTGAAGTGGAAGACATATAAGGACTGTATTGTGCAGGCAAAAGTAGATGACGAGGTTGTGATGGATATGCTTGTGGTGAACGGCGAGATACGCCACATGGCCCGTTTCCCTAATTTTGATGCTGACGCCGTGCGTTTCAACGGCACGTCGGCAGAAGCTACGTCGCTTGAAAGGGTTATGAAATGGAAGCATCCGGAGACAGGTTTTCTGCATGCCATGCATCAGAGCGACTGGGGAGATTTCCACTACCGCATAACGGGACGTGACGACAAAGGAAACTTGACGCTTGAGGGTGGATGGCAGAACAACCGTCAGTCGGGGCTGCATCCGGAGAACCGCATGGTTGAAAATATTTTTGAGGAACTTGATGCACCGGGCGAGTGGTTTTACGACAAGCAGGAACAGATGCTTTACTATTATCCCATGCCTGGAGAGGATGTTGAGACGGCGACGATTGAGGTGCCTCAGCTGAAACATCTTTTTGAGATTAAGGGAAAAAAGGAAAGTCCGGTTTCGAATGTAAGTATCGAGGGACTGTGTCTCACCCAGACGCTGCGCACGTTTATGGAGAAGTATGAGCCTCTGCTGCGTTCGGACTGGACAGTGTACAGAGGCGGTGCGGTTCTTTTTGAGATGACGGAGAACTGCGCCTTGCGCAACTGCGACCTTTATAATCTTGGCGGCAACGGTGTTTTCTTTTCTTATTATAATAGGGATGCTGAGATTTCGGGTTCGCACTTTACCAACATTGGCGCCAGTGCAGTTTGTTTTGTTGGTGATCCGAAATGTGTGCGCTCTCCAAGTTTCGAATACAGCCAGTTTGTTGCATTGGAGAATATGGATATGACGAAGGGGCCGTCGGGCGATAATTTTCCGTCAGAGTGTGTGGTGAAAGATAATCTCATACATAAGATCGGTCTTTTTGAAAAGCAGGTGACAGGTATCGAACTGTCCATGTGCCAGTCAATAACCGTTTCGCACAACAGCATATATGACACTCCACGCGCGGGTATAAATGTAAGTGAAGGAACGTGGGGCGGACACGTGATAGAATATAATGATGTGTTTGACACGGTGAAGGAAACAGGCGACCACGGATCGTTCAATTCATGGGGGCGCGACCGTTTCTGGCATCCTGACTATGAAGTGATGTGCGGTATTACGTCAGAGCATCCGGAGATGGTGCTGCTTGATGTGGTGAAGCCGATAGTTATCCGCAAAAACCGTTTCCGCTGCGACAGGGGATGGGACATTGATCTGGACGACGGTTCTTCAAATTATCATATATACAATAATCTTTGTCTGAACGGCGGTATAAAACTGCGTGAGGGATTTTACCGTACGGTTGAAAACAACATACTTGTAAACAACACTTTTCATCCGCATGTTTGGTTCAGCAACAGCGGTGACGTGTTTGCGAGAAATGTGGTAATGGCTCCATACAAACCTATTCAGGTGAAAAGCTGGGGACTGGAGGTGGACTATAACATATTTGCAGATTCGACTTCTCTCAGGTATGCACGTTCCAATGGTACAGATATGAATTCGATTGTTGATGAGGTTGTATTTGCCGACCCTGAGTCTGGAGATTTTACGTTGTCGGATGCTTCCTTGGCCATAGTCGAAGGCGGATTCAGGAACTTTCAGATGGATGAGTTTGGAGTGACTTCGCCACGTCTGAAAAGAATGGCATCCAAACCGCGTATGCCGAAGGTTGTTTCTGCTGTATACTCTGATGAGGCGAAGATTGAAACATGGCAGGGTGTGAAAATAAAGGACCTGAAGACGCTTGGAGAGCGTTCTGCAACAGGTATGGATTCGGAACGCGGCGTGTATGTGATTTTTGTTGACCCGTTGGGAGGGATGCACACGAACTTGAGAACCAATGATGTGATACTTTCTGTTGATGGACGCTCTGTTGCAAATATGAAAGAATTCTATGAGGTGCTGAAGAATTACAAATCAGGAAATGCTGTTGAATTGGGCGTATTCCGTTCGCAGAAAGAAATGAAGTGCCAGGTTGTGCTTAAATGAAATCTGTTGCTTCGCAGGCATGGTTTTGATAATATGGTAATGTTATGAATAGAGCATGTAAAATATCATCGTCGTTTGTTGTCGCACTTCTGTGCGGAACACAGATTGTGTGTGCGCAGTCGGAAATAGGTCGTTCGGATGTTGAAAAACTGTCTGGATTTTCCGCCGATGCTGTCGTTCTTAAGGATTCGTGGATTAAAGACAGGGAAAAGCTTAATGTTGAATTCATGAAGTCTTTGGATGCCGACAGGCTGCTTCATAATTTCAGAGTTAATGCGGGGATACATTCAGATGCAGTTCCGCTGGAAGGATGGGAAGCTCCGAATGTGGGATTGAGAGGACATTTCACCGGTCATTTCCTTTCTGCCGCGTCAAGGTTTGTAAAGGTCAGTGGCGATTCGTTGCTGAGGCGTGAAATTGACTATATGGTCGATGCTCTTTACGATTGTCAGCAGAGATTGGGACGCGGTTATCTGTCTGCTTTTCCGGAAAGCGATTTTGATGTTCTGGAGAAGGGACAGGGATTTGTTTGGGCTCCGTATTATACATATAATAAGGTCATGCAGGGACTTCTTGACGTGTATGTCTATACTGGAAACAAGAAGGCTTATGATATGGTGAACAGGATGGCCGACTATGTGGATTGGAGAATGAGCCGTCTGAGTGAGGCTGAAATAGAGCGGATGCTGTTTACTGTAGGGGCAAATCCGGGAAACGAACCTGGGGCTATGAATGAGGTGCTGTATAAGCTTTACAGAATATCGGGAGAGGTAAAGCATCTGAGGCTTGCCGAGATTTTCGACAGGGAGTGGTTCATGAGGCCTTTGTGCGAGGGACACGACATACTAAGCGGTCTGCATGCAAATACACATATCGTATTGGTTGACGGATTTGTGCAGCGGTATGGCGCTACCGGTGAAAGGAAATACAGGACGGCAGTGGAGAATTTCTGGAATATGCTGATGAAGGGACATGCCTACGTGAACGGTTCGAGCAGCGGACCGCGTCCGATGGCTGTTACTCCTACTTCCGTCACGGCTGAGCATTGGGGCAAGGCCGGTGTGTTGAGCAATACGTTGAGCAAGGAGATTGCGGAAACATGCGTGTCGCACAATACACAAAAGCTTTCGTCGGCTTTGTTCTGCTGGACGGCCGAACCGGTTTATGCTGATGCGTATATGAACACATTCTATAATGCCGTACTGCCGTCGCAAAGCATGAGCAGCGGGCGAAATGTTTATCATCTGTCGCTTGGAGCTCCGCGAAACAAGAGATTTCTTGAATTCAATGATTTCAGATGCTGCAACGGGTCGAGCATAGAGGCTTTTTCGGCTTTGAATTCTTCGATATATTATTCAGACGGGAAGGATTTGTGGGTCAACTTGTATATTCCTTCACGATTGGATTGGAAGGAAAAGGGGATGGTGCTTGAACTGGACGGCAGTTTTCCGATGGATTCAGTTGTAAGATTTTTTGTTGATGCAGGCGGTGATGATGGTTTTGCTGTGAATTTCTTTATTCCTTCATGGGCTAGGAATGTGGAGGTTTCGGTGAACGGTGAAAAGTGCAGGGGCAAGCGTTCGCCATTGTCTTTTTATCGAATCAGGCGCAACTGGAAGAAGGGCGACGTGGTGGAACTGCGCTTCCATTATGATTTCTATCTGAAAAGTATGCCTGACGATGAGAACGTAGTGGCTTTGTTTTACGGTCCTATATTGCTGGCATTTGAGACGTCTGAAGAAATTGCTCTTAGGGGGTGTCAGGACGATGTACTGAAAGGATTGAAATGTTTGGGAAACGGTCGCTTTGAATTGGAAAACAATGGCAGGACATACCGATTGAAGCCTTTCTATATGATTGATGCTGAATCGTATGGCGTTTATGCTGTTTTGCGTAATTTGTGATTCTTCTACACAACAATAAAAAGGCTCCGCAGTGCTGTCCATTTGGGACGTCTGCGGAGCCTTTTTATTATTGGTATAGCTTGGGTTATTTCATATATTTATCGATAATCTGTTGAGCAGTGGTATCGCCCATTTCAACAGCTTTCTTCAGATTCTCCATTGCTGATTTCTTGTCGCCTTTCTGAAGCTGTGCATAGCCAAGTATGCGGTATGCATCAACGTATGAGCTGTCCACCTCGATGCATTTCTCAGCAGCCTTGATGCTTTCGTCAATCATGTTCACGCGGAGCAGTAGACCGCTCTTTTCTGCATGATAGAGAGCTACGTTTGGTGCGTGTGAGATGGCAAGGTTGATGTCGTCGATAGCCTGCTGATACATCTTGGCTTTTACTTCTATCTGCTCGCGGTCGTAATAGAAGCGGTCGTTGACCTTGTTGTTGCAGAGATAGCAGAATTTGTTGTAGTCGAGCACAGCCTTTTTGTATTTGCCTGCTTTGTTGTACAGCTCTCCACGCTTCAGAACATATTCGGAAGCCTCGGCAGGAAGAGGGTCGCCGAAGATTGCAATGGCGCTGTCAAGAAGGGCTATCTGTTGGTCGATTGAGTCGCCTCTGCCTGCTGATGCAACTGAAGCGGCATACAGGGTTGCAGGTGAACGGTCTTTGCTTTTGTTTATTTCATCATAACAATCGTAGGCAGATGCGTAGTCTTTCTTTGACATCAGAATCTGGGCTTTCATCAGCTTGTTTTCGAGACTCGGATTAAGCGAAATGGCCTGGTTGATTTTTTCCAGGGCATAGTCGAATGTCCATTTGTCGTAGGCCGGTTCCGGCTGATATATGAGCTTTGAGAGAATTGTTTGGCTTATGTTGTAAAGCGCCTTGTCTTTTACCTCACTCAGTTCGTAGTACTTGTTGAGGTCGGCATCGGCTTTGTCGAACTGGTATGTGTCGATCATAGGTGTTGCATGTCTGAAATATCCTTCGGCGTTGTCGGGATATTTGCTGATGAAGAGGTCGAGCATGCCGATGTATTCTTTGTTGCCGGCAGTACGCGACTTCATGTAGAGGTACACAAGGCTTTCTTCCATTGATTCAGGCAGACCTTTTGGTATGTCTGTATCGTTGAGGATGATGTTGTCGGCTTTGCTTCCAATGGCTTGAATGGATATGTTCTTGATGTAGTTGATGTCGAGTGCAAAACCTTTTTCACCGCTTGACGGCTGCATTATGGCAATGGCTTTGCCGTCGGCATTGAAAACAGGACAGCCGTAGAACTTCGTTTCTGGGGCTTTGGAGAGTGTATAGTAGCAGTTTGTGCTGACACTGTCGCCGATGTGACTGACGCTGTCGATTGACGCGCTTGTGAACGATGGCTTGTCGGCAGAGTAGGCAAGTGTCCAAACCTTTTCTTCTTTTACTGCTGTTTGGTCAACAGTTTTCACAGGTTCGCTTTCTTTTGTGTCCACGTGGAAGCGGATGAGCCCGTATGCATTGTCTGCTCCCAGAATCAGGTCAATAGGGTATTTGTTGCCTTTATAGTCAATGGCTGTTGCTGTATGTGCCTTTTTGAATACTTTTGAGTCGCATACGGCATTGCCGTCTTCGCTTACAAAAAATCCTGTTCCGGACTGAAGCAGTGTGCTGTCCTTATCGTAAGCCATTACTGAGAAAATGGATTTCTTGACTTTCTTTGTCCATTTAGGTGCGCTTTGTGACATTGACGGCAATGCCAGTGTCATCAGCGACATTGTGATGATGAAAATTCGTTTCATATATAGTGAACAGTTTTTTAGTTCTTTTGAGCGTTTGCTAGGAGTTCTCCTGCATTCTTTCTTGCTGCATCTGTGAGTACTTCACCGCTGAGCATGTGTGCAAGTTCTTCTATGCGCTGTTCGTCGGTGAGACGTACGATGTGGCTTTGTGTCGATACTCCGTCGTCGGTCTTGAATACTTTATAATGTATGTCGGCCATGGCTGCAATCTGCGGCAGGTGGGTGATGCTTATGACCTGCCTGCCGTTTGTACCCATGTCTTTCATTATGCGTGCCATTTTTTCTGCTATGCTTCCAGAAACTCCTGTGTCAATTTCATCGAATATTATGGTTGGAAGTTTGGAAACATCGGCAATGAGGGCTTTGAGCGAAAGCATGACTCTTGCTATTTCACCGCCGGAAGCTACTTGTGCAAGATTCTGAAGAGAACTGTTTCTGTTGGCGCTGAACATGAATGCAGGTTTGTCCTTGCCGGATGCTTCAGGCTCTTGTGTCTGATTCAGTTCCACTTTGAAGCGTACGTTCGGCATTCCAAGCGGTATCAGAAGCGAGCACATCTTGGTTTCAACCTCTTCGGCCGCTTTTCTTCTTTTATCAGACAGCTTGTCGGCATGTTGGTTGAGCGACTCGTAAAGTTTGTCTTTCTTTTTCTGCAATTCTCCGATTAATTCTTCGTCATTGTCGATTGCAGAAAGTTTATCATTTATTCTTTCAGATATATCAAGCAGTTCTTCTACACTCTGTACGTTGTGTTTCTTCAGAAGAGAATATATGGTGTTGAGCCTCTCGTTTACGTATGCTTGCCTTTCCGGGTCGTATTCGAGCGAATCTTGGCCTGTCTCGATTTCGTCAGCAACATCCTTTATCTCTATCCGACAGCTCTCAAGCCTTTCGGCCAGTTGCGATGCTTCCGGATATACGTTGCTGATACTGTTGAGGCTGGAGATTGTGTCCTTGATAAGCTGCATTGCACATCCGTTGTCGGATGACAGCATTTCGTGGCTCTTGTAAAGTGCTTCCTTTATCTCCTCGGTATGGTCAAGAATCTCAGACTCTTTTTCCAGTTCTTCCTGTTCTCCTGCGGAAAGTTTGGCTTCCGCAATCTGGTTTGCCTGGAATCTCAGATAATCTTCTTCTTCCTTGTTTCTGATGCTGTCTGTTATTGCTTGTTCAAGTTCTCTGCTTACTTTTGTATATTGGTTGAACAAGCTTTTGTATGTTTTCAGTTCATCGGCATTTCCTGCTATGGTATCAAGAACTTTAAGCTGGAAATCTTCACGGTTGAGGAGCAGATTCTGATGCTGTGAATGAACATCAATGAGCTTTTCGCCCAGTTCCTTCAATAAAGTCAGCTGAACTGGTGTATCGTTTATGAATGCTCTGCTTTTACCAGACGATGTGAGTTCGCGTCTGACAATACATTCACCCTCATCATAGTCGATGTCGTTTGTCTCAAAGAAGTCTGCCAGCCCGTATTCGGCAATATCGAATTTTGCTTCTATTATACATCTTTTTGCACCGTCCTTGATGGAACGTGTGTCGGCACGTTGTCCGAGAAGCAAACCTATGGCTCCGAGTATTATGGATTTTCCGGCTCCAGTTTCTCCGGTTATGACCGAGAAACTTTTGTGGAGCTCGATGTCAAGCTCCTCTATGAGAGCATAGTTTTCTATATGCAGTGATTTTATCATATAGGATTATTTCTTGATCTTGTTCCATTCCTGCTCTTGCGAAGCATTGATTCCTGAAAGTATATTGTATACTTCCTCTTTTTCTTTAGCAGTTCCGTGGCCGTTGTATATGTTTACTATTTCATCACGTTTGACATCGGTAAAGATTTGCGGAAGACTGCTGAGAGGTTTGTTGCGGTGTGCCTCATTGAGAAGTTTCAATGCATCCGTTACCGCTGTTCTTCCTCTGTCGACGTTGTTGGCCATCTCGTCAAGACCCTCGCGGTAGTATTTGTACTGCATCTGTCTGAGAGGTTCCATCGATGATTCCATGTAGTCGTTTATGATTGCATGTCTGTTGCGGCTGTCGTCGAAAGCTTTCCAGCCGGTTTCAGCCATTGTCTGAGCACTGTTTACGATGTTTTCGACCTGATGAAGAACTTCTGTACCACCGAGAGGCGACATTGTGTCCATGTCCATTCCGATGAACAGATAGGCGTAGTATGCCAGCATTGCGGTGAGATTGTTGTCCATTGATGTCTCGTTGAACTCCAGTTGATCAAACTCCTTATATGTGAAGTTGAAATTCTCGTCTTTCATGCTGAACACTGTGCTGTTGTATGTTGAGTTGAATACCGGACGGCTTAGTTGAAAGAGCAGTTCGCCGGTAAACTCATTTGTGGTGGCGTTATACTGCTTTATGGTGATATTGAGCGAGCATTCAATCTTCTCGACTTTTCCATATTGCAGTTCCGTCCATTTCCTGTTGTTCATAAATTCGGTTATGGCGGTCTGCAAAGTTTCAAACACGCTGACGTTTGTTCCTTGTATCTGGCTTCTGTTTATATTGACCTTGCAGTTCAGTTCCTGAGAATATGCACTACTGATTGGCATAACTGCAAGCATCGCGCTAAACAAAGTGGCCACGTGTTTCTTAGAAGAAGTTTTGAGGATGCGTCGGAAAATTGATTTCATTTCTATTAGTTGTTTTTATTAATCAATATCGCGTAAAGCTGACTTCATTTACACGTCTGCAGGCATTCTTGTCTGCAATTCGTCTATGATGTCGCGTGCAACGTCTTTTTTATCCTTTAGTGGGAATTCCTTGTGCTCCGTTGGAGTGATTATCGTGATTTTGTTGGTATCATACTTGAATCCGGCTCCCTTGTCGTTGAGCGAATTCAGCACAATGAAATCGAAGTTCTTTTTTGCAAGCTTTGCCTCAGCGTTGCTTTCCTCGTTGTTTGTTTCAAGTGCAAAACCAACGAGTGCCTGGTTGTTCTTTTTCATTTTGCCGAGATGTTCTGCAATGTCTTTTGTCGGCTTCAACTGTATTGTCATGCTGCCTTCGCGTTTGATTTTCTGTGCAGAAACTTCTTCAGGAGTAAAGTCTGCCACTGCGGCACATAATATTCCTGCGTCCATAGCAGGGTATATCTCCATAGAAGCGTTGAACATCTCTTCTGCCGATACAACGTCAATGCGCTCAATATTGGGGGCGCATGGAGTTGGGAGACTTACAGGACCGCATATCAGTTTTACGTTGGCTCCTCTTGAAGCACATTCTTCAGCAAGGGCAAATCCCATCTTTCCCGAAGAATGATTGCCTATGAATCTGACAGGGTCTATTTTCTCGTATGTAGGTCCGGCTGTAATCATTATGTTTTTGCCTTTGAGAGACAAACCGTTTTCGAAGAAGTTGTCAAGTATTTCAACAATCTTTTCCGGCTCTTCCATTCGGCCCTTTCCTACAAGGTGACTGGCAAGGAATCCGCTCTGCGGTTCGATGATATGATTGCCGTATTTCCTAAGTGTGTCGAGATTGTTTTGTGTAGACGGATGTGCAAACATGTCAAGGTCCATAGCTGGAGCTACGAATACAGGTGCCTTCATCGACAGATAAGTCGTCACAAGCATATTGTCGGCCACACCGTTTGCCATCTTTCCTATTGTTGAGGCTGTTGCAGGAGCAATCAGCATGGCATCTGCCCACAGACCCAGCGATACATGGCTGTGCCACGTTCCGTCGCGCTGTGAAAAGAATTCGCTTATAACAGGCTTGCTTGTAAGGGCCGACAGTGTTATCGGCGTTATGAATTCTTTTCCTGCAGGAGTTATTACAACCTGCACCTCAGCTCCTTTTTTTATTAACAGGCGTATGATTGTGCAGGCCTTATATGCGGCAATACTGCCGGTGATGCCCAATACTATTTTTTTTCCTGTAAGCATGATGGTCGTATTATTATTGCAACTTAAAATTTTATTCCGTCGCGCAGTTTTATCTTTGTTATGATTTGTTTTGTGTTGAGAGCGAAATCGCCCTTCATCATCCAGCTGTAATATCCAGGATCGGTGCGGAACACGTCAGACACCTTTTGTCCTTTATATTTGCCGAAGTTGAACACCTCATTATGGTTTTCATCGTATACTATTCTGCCGGCAAAATCCACGTTGTCCGTCATCTTTGAGAATTCAGCCAAGAAATCAATGTCATTCTTGAGATCATTAGGATAGTGGTCCAGCTGAGCTTCCAGAACCTCCAGCGTTGCTTTGGTGTCAGCCAGTGCAGAATGTGCGTCCTCAAGATTTTTGTTGCAGTAGAACTTATAGGCTGCTACCAATGTTCTTTTCTCAAGTTTATGGTAAATGTTTTGTACATCTACGAATTTCCTTTTCGACAGATCCAAATCTATTCCCACTCTAAGGAACTCTTCTACCAGCAGCGGGATATCGAATCTGTTGGAGTTGAATCCTGCCAGGTCGCATCCCTTGAATGTTTTTTCCAGATTTGCTGCAACTTGTTTGAAAGTAGGGCAGTCTTTTACGTCTTCGTCCGTTATGCCGTGAATGGCAGAAGATGATTCCGGAATGTGCATTTCCGGATTTATTCTCATGCTCATCGATTCTTCGTTGCCGTTAGGATAGAGTTTGATGTAGCAGAGTTCTATTATGCGGTCTACGTTAATATTAACCCCCGTCGTCTCCAGATCAAAGAAGACGATGGGGTTCTTTATGTTCAGTTTCATATCATTTCGGTTTGTTGTTCCTTATGCCACGATTGCTGATATTGTCGTGGCATTTGTCTCCATGTGTGAAGTTGCCGACTATTAGACTCAATCGTTGAGCATCATCGGCATCAGAAGCATGAGCAGGTCCTCGTTTTCCTCGTTTTCTGCAGGAACTATGACACCCGCACGGCTTGGATCTGCAAGTTCCAGGATTATGTCCTGTCCGCCGATGTTGTTGAGAATGTCGAGCAGGAATGTTCCCTTGAATCCTATGCTCATCGGATTGCCGTTGTAGTCGCAGAGTATTCTTTCTTCAGCCGAAGTAGAGAAGTCTATATCCTGTGCAGAGATGATGAGCATGCTGTTTTCAAGTCTGAGTTTGATCAGAGCGCTGCTTGCGCTGGCAAATACGGAAACACGGCGCAGTGCACTTATCAGAGCCTGACGGTCCACTGTTACTCTGAACGGATTGTCTGTTGGTATAACCGAATTGTAGTTAGGATAATTTCCGTCAATAAGTCGGCATGTCATTGTGTAGTTGTCCAGTTCGAAAGTCGCGTTTCTCTCGTTGTAGAGAATCTTGCAGTCACCGTTGTCTTTTGGAAGAATATTCTTGAGCATCAGTGCAGGCTTCTTAGGCAGGATGAATGCATTGTTGTACTCACCCCTTACAGAATAGTTTCTGTTGCGTACAAGCTTGTGTCCGTCGCTTGCAACGAATGTAAGGCTTTCGGTTGTGATGTCGAAATATATACCGTTCATTATCGGACGCAGTTCATCTTCTGCAGTGGCGAATATTGAACGTGAAATTCCATTGAGCAATATTTCGTTGCTGATGGTCAGCGACTGTACGTTGTCCACCAGTCCTGCAGGTATTGGATAATCTTCGCCTCTTGTTCCGTACAGGTTATATTTTCCGTTCTGATAAGTTACAATGATTTCAAGCGTTTCCTGGTTTACCTCGAATGTAATAGGCTGTTCCGGAATTTCCTTTATTGCATCGATGATTGTTTTTGCATTTACAGCTATCATTCCGTTGCCGTCAGACTCGGTGGTGTCGATAGAAGTAATCAGCGTTGTTTCGCTGTCCGATGCAGTAAGTTCAAGTCTGCCGTTCTCAAGCTTGAAAAGTATGCATTCAAGGATCGGAAGAGCATTCTTCGAATTAAGGACTCTGTTTATTGTCTGCAGTCTGTTGCAGAGTGTACTGCTTGATACGTTGAATTTCATATTATTGTGGTTTTATCTTGTTTTTCTTGTCCTAATTTGTTGATGCACATAATCTTTAGCATCATCCAGAGGTCATGTTTCACCGTTGCTGTACGGCGCCACCATGTAGCATACAAAGTTATGAATTGTTTTGTAACTAGAGTAAAAAAACGTTTTAAAATTAGTTTTGTCAGATTGAAAGTTGTACTTTCGCAGTCAAAATAAATTTATTATGGAATTAGCAGGAAAGATAATAGCAGTGCTCGAGCCAAAGAGCGGAATATCCAAGGCGACAGGTAACGAATGGAAAACTCAGGATTATGTCCTTGAGACCCACGAGCAGTATCCGCGCCGCATGTGCTTCAACGTGTTCGGTGCAGACAAAATTGCACAGATGAACATTCAGGTTGGCGAAGAACTCAATGTTTTCTTCGATATCGATGCACATGAATACCAGGGACGTTGGTTCAACAACATACGTGCGTGGAAAGTTGACAGAGTACAAAGCGGTGCACCTGCACCACAGGCTCCAATACAGCCTCCTTTCCCAGAGGCGGCGCCTTCAGCACCGGCAGATTTCTCTTCTACAGATCCTGCCGACGATCTTCCTTTCTGATTGTATCCGTTGCGAGATTTTTCGTCATACAATATCTTATACAACTGCATCTCCGCAAAGCCTCATTATGCGAGCTCATGCGGAGATGCAGTTTTTTGTTTCGCTCCATTTGGGGATTAGGTGGCTCAGTAGAAATTTAGTGGGGATAAGCATATAAGTTGGCAATCCTGAAGAGAA
>OKRU01000559.1_pt1 | contig 37411 bp, 29 predicted proteins | sample 1601131 | NCBI WGS metagenome assembly OKRU01 (sample SAMEA3541558, study PRJEB24748) | human gut metagenome | biome: human gut; feature: human-associated habitat; material: faeces | place: China | collected 2012
CTTTATTTTAGCAGATTTTAGCTCGCTTGGCTAGATGTTAAGTTAATGACATTGGACAAGCTGTCCCCCTTAACAGAGGTTGCAGTGAGTGATATTGAAATCTAAGAAGAATTTGTGCATTGCTGTTCGCCGTCTTGAAAGCAAAGAAAATTCCTGCAAACAAATATCTTAGAAAGATTGAAAAATCATTCGGAAAACGCAACCACCGGCGAACAGCACCGAGGCAGACAGCGAAGCGATTCTGCCGAACCATTCTACATACTTTTCCCAAGAAATTTTAGTGCATTTACTGTGCAGTTTCTGCCGTCTCGCGTGTTTTTCTCGTAGATGTCCGAGGTTTTCTCGGCTTTTTTGCCTGTATAGGCGGTGCTGAAACAGATTTTTCTACAGTCGTATGAATGCGGAACAGCATTGCACTATATGGTGCAAGCGGCAATGTAACCTGACCGCCCTTTTCTGTCGGGGTTGTCAGAATCAAGTCTGTATTTTTTTCAACAGAACCATGATAACAAGTCCAGTCGCTGTGCAGCAGCGGTTCGAGTGCAGCACAGTCCGGAACGGTTACTGTGTATTGCTGGTTCTGCAAATCGGAGAAGTGCAGGATAATCAGTAGCCGTTCCCGATTCGCACGCCGTTCATAGGCATAAATGCAGCGGTTTTCCTGATGGCAATCAATCCAGCGGAAGCCCTCCCGCCGATAATCCCATGCAGATAGTGCAGGTTCTTGTAAATACAGCTGGTTCAAGTCATGCATATAGTGGTAGAATGCATCGTGAATCGGGAATTTTAAGATGTCCCAATCCTGTTCCTGTTCTTCCGTCCATTCTCGCAGCTGTCCGAGTTCATTGCCCATAAAGTTCAGCTTTTTGCCCGGATGGGTGTACATATAGAGATATAATGCCCGTGCCTGTGGAAATTTCTGTTCGTATTCGCCGAACATTTTCTGCACGATGGTTGCCTTTCCGTGTACAGTTTCATCGTGCGAGAACGGCAAGAGATACCGTTCCTTATAATAATACATCATCGAGAATGTAATTTGATGGTAGCCAGAGCCACGGAAGAACGGATTGCTGCGGAAATAGTTCAGAGTGTCATTCATCCAGCCCATATCCCACTTGTAATCGAAGCCCAGTCCGCCGAATTCTACCGGACGGGTAACACCGTCAAAGTCGGTGGAATCCTCTGCAATCAGCATTGCATCTGGATGCAGCTGATGCAAACCCTGATTCATGCGTTTTAAGAAGTTCAGGCTGGCTTCATTTTCGCCACGTCCTGGGTCGCCGCCCCAGTAAATCAATCGGCTGACTGCATCCATCCGGATTCCGTCAAAGTGAAATTCCGAAATCCAGTAGTTTGCACAGGATTGCAGGAAACTGCATACTTCTCCACGGGCGTGAATGAAGTTACAGCTGCCCCATTCGCTATAGTTGTCGCTGTTGTCGTCTGGGTATTCATAGAGTGCCGTTCCGTCATATCGTGCCAGTCCATAGCCATCTACAGCGAAATGCACCGGAACAAAGTCCATGATAACACCGATCCCGTTGCGGTGGCAGAGGTCAACGAACTTTTTCAAACCGTCCATATCGCCATAGCGAGCCGTCGGGCTGTAAAAGCCTGTATTTTGATAGCCCCATGAACAGTCTGCCGGATGTTCGCTCAGCGGCATACATTCAATGTAGTTGTAGCCGTTTTTCTTAGCATGTGCAATCAGCAGCGGAGCTAATTCTTCATAGCGATACCAGCCATTCGGGTCATTGGGATTGGTTTTCCAAGAGCCAAGATGCACTTCATAGATATTGACTGGTTTTTCGAGATGTCCGCCTCGTTGGCTCAGCCATTCGCTATCTTGAAAGTGATAGCTGTCGGTATCCCGAATGATGGAAGCCGTTCCTGGACGAAGTTCCATGCCGAACCCGTAAGGGTCGCAGTGGTCGATAAATTCCACATCGGCGAAATGTTCGGAATAAATGCGGTATTTATACATCATCCCAGGGATGGCATCTGGAACGATGCAAGTATATACGCCGCCGGGATGAGTCTTTTCCATGGGGATTTCGTTCCAGTCGTTGCCCTCATAAATCAATGATACTTTTTCAGCATTGGGGGCAAGGGTGCGGAAGCAAACGCCGCCGCCTTTTTGTACATGTGCACCAAAAAAAGTATAGGCATCAAATGCATTGCCTAGAAAAAACTGATGAATATCCATAAAAGTACACTCCGATCTCCTTATTTTTTGTGATGTTCTACAAAATTGGGAACAAGATTTGCATTTTTTTCATGCTTTTATTATAATAGAAAAAAAGCCCGATGACAAGTACAAAAATAGAGAATTTGTTGAAGAACTGACATTTTTATCTGTTATGTTGAAAAAAGAAGAAGGAAACTTCCCGTTTGTGAAATTGGTTGTCCGTAAGTGGAAAAACCAACGAAAAAGGAGAATTTTATGAAAAAGTCAAATGACCGCCGGATTCGCTATACACGCTATGCCTTGCAGAATGCGTTAATTGCCTGCATGCAGCAGAAGCCATTCAATCGGATCACGGTTCGGGAAATCTGCGAAACGGCAGACATCAACCGCTCTACGTTCTATATGCATTATAAAGATATTTACGAACTGCTGGATGAAATCGAAGAACAAGTTTATCAGGAAATTGATGCGATTTTTTCCAAAGAATCGCCGTCTATACACAATATGGAACAGCTATTGGACTATGTGCAGATGCATAAAACGCTGCTTGAATGCCTGCTCCAACAGGGAAGCGGCCTTGCCATTTCCCGTTTCTCTACGATTTTGCACGCTCACTATGGGAAATATTTACGGCGATATGCCGGAAATGGATTTTCTGCGGAAAATGAATATCTCTATGAATTTCTCTATACGGGCATTTTAGGCGTTTTACAGAAGTGGCTGCAAAACGAATGCAAGGACGACCGGAATCAGGTTGCCGACGTTATGTGGCGGATGATTGTGCAGTCCCTGCCGCATACCAAAAATCCGCATTCCTTTTCTAGTTTGTCGTGACAAATCACCTGAAATTTTTTCATTTCCTGTGCAAAAGCAACAAAAACCACGGCACTTTGAAAAAATTTCAAAATACCATTGCTTTTTTGCACAGAATGCGGTATAATAAAAACAGATACCGCCAGAAATGGAACGGTCTTCATTGTAATCACGTGTCTGTCTGACACGCAAACACTTTATAGGAGGAAGTTGAATTATGTTAGTATCTGCAAAGGATATGATGGAAAAGGCAAGAGACGGCAAGTATGCAGTCGGCCAGTTCAACATCAACAATTTGGAATGGACAAAGGCAATCCTGAACACAGCTGAAAAGCTCCAGTCCCCAGTTATCTTGGGCGTTTCTGGTGGTGCTGGTAAGTACATGACCGGTTTCAAGACCGTTGCTGCAATGGTAAAGGCAATGGATGAAACCCTGGGCATTACCGTTCCGGTTGCTCTGCACCTCGACCACGGTACTTATGATCAGTGCTATGACTGCATCAAGGCTGGTTTTACTTCTATTATGTTTGACGGTTCTCATTTCCCGATCGAAGAAAACCTGGCAAAGACCAAGGAATTGGTTGCAGTTGCTCACAAGCTGGGTCTGTCCATCGAAGCTGAAGTTGGTGCAATCGGTGGCGAAGAAGACGGCGTTATCGGCAGAGGCGAATGTGCAGATCCGCAGGAATGCAAGACCATCGCTGATCTGGGCGTAGACATCCTGGCTGCTGGTATCGGTAACATCCACGGTGTATATCCGGCAAACTGGGAAGGTTTGAGTTTTGAAACACTGGCTGCTGTTAAGGAAGCAGTTGGCGATATGCCGCTGGTTCTGCACGGTGGTACTGGTATCCCGGATGATCAGATCACAAAGGCAATCTCTCTGGGCGTTGCAAAGATCAATGTAAACACAGAATGCCAGCTGGTATTCGCAGAAGCTACCAGAAAGTACATCGAAGAAGGCAAGGATCTGAAGGGCAAGGGCTTTGACCCGAGAAAGCTGCTCCTGCCGGGCTACGAAGCAATTCTGGCAAAGGTAGAAGAAAAGATGAACCTGTTTGGTTCTGTTGGCAAGGCGTAAGCATCTGCCACTTTCTGAAATCGGTTTCGGATAACAGAAACAAGAAGTCCGCTCTGGTGCATTTCCGCACTGGGGCGGATTTTTTTTCGCAAATTTTTTGAAAAGTGGGGATATTTTCGGCGGCTTTTGCATATCTTAAAAAGGTTGCAGAAACGAAAGAATCTGTTTGTACGGAAAAAACGGGGATTGGTGGAAAATTTATTGCAATCTGTTGCAGCGGCATGAAATTTGTGTTATAATGAATGCAGGAGGTGTCGAATATCTATGAGTCCTGTCAAGACAAAGACACAAACAATCGCACAACCCACCGAATTGACCGCTGCCCCTGTTGCGACGCTGTTACAGCACAGTCAGGATGGCTTGGATACCTTGAACGAAGCCGACCAGCATTTGCAGACCGCTTACGCAGAGCTGGCACAGGAAACACTGCCGCTGGATGCGGAATCCCGCAGACGGCACGAATCCCTTCGGGAAGAAATCACTGTCCTGAAAAATGCGACTGAGAACTATAAAAAATGTTACAACACCGCTTCTGCAATGACGGATGAACTGCAAACCCGTTTGCATGACACGGAACGCAGCCAGAAAAAAAGTATCGTTCCCAAACCGCCAGCCAATGCAACCATTGATTTTGCAGAACGCAAACAAGACCACTTTGCACAGGGATTGAATTTTTATAAGCTGTTTTTGATTTGCTTTTCCGGCAGCTTTGCCGGCGTTATCGTAGAATTACTTTGGTGTCTGCTGCGGAATGGATATCTGGAAAGCCGGTCGGGCTTGGTCTATGGACCATTCAACCTGCTCTACGGAGCAGGGGCAACCGCCCTGACACTGGCACTTTATCGATTCCGGAATCGAAACAGCTGGATTTCTTTCTTAGGTGGATTTTTGGTTGGCAGTGCGGTAGAGTATGCTTGTTCATGGGGGCAGGAAACGATTTTCGGCTCTTGCTCCTGGGATTACAGCAGTATGCCGTTTAATCTGAACGGTAGAATCTGCTTGCTCTATTCGATTTTCTGGGGAGCACTCGGCGTTCTCTGGATTAAAACGCTCTATCCTTGGATTGCAAAAGGGATTTTGCATATTCCGAACCGGATTGGAAAAATCCTGACATGGCTGCTGTTTGCCTTTATTTTATTCGATGCGGTGATGACAGTCGGAGCAGTGTTCCGCTGGTCGCAGCGAATTGATGGCATTGCCGCCACCAATGGCTTGCAGCTATTTTTTGATGTGCACTTTCCAGATGTCCGAATGGAACGAATTTTTGCCAACATGAAATTCCGGTAATCCCGCTGGTATTCGTGTCCGTCCGTCTTGCGGCAAAATGCGGCAAAAAATAACATATTTTTGCTTGACAGTATTTTGCAGATATGGTATGCTGAAGACGTTGTGTGCCGACTCGCTGAAACGGAAAGGATTTTTGACGCATGAAACATGACCTTTATTACTATGCACTGATTCTCACCATTGCAACATTTCGTTGTATGTTGACAACGGAATCGGAAGCCGCATAATCGACCCATTTTATCCAAATTACTTCACACACAAAGCTGCTGTTCGTGACCCATGCACGGATGGCAGCTGTTTCTTTTTCGATTGACAGCATCGGAAAAGTATGCTATAATCAAAAGAAAGAACTTTTCCGGCTGCGGCTGGAAATACGGGACAGAAAGGGCATACCATCATGAAAAATCAATTGGTCATTGTATTAGACTTTGGCGGACAGTATAATCAGCTGATTGCACGCCGGGTCAGAGAATGTGGTGTTTACTGCGAAGTCATGCGGTATACAACACCGATTGCAGAACTGGCTGCAAGAAATCCAGTCGGCATCATCTTTACCGGTGGGCCGAACAGCGTTTATGACCCAAAATCTCCGCATGTAGACCCTGCTATTTTTGAATTGGGCATTCCGATTCTGGGCATCTGCTACGGCTGCCAGCTGATGGCATATACGTTGGGCGGAACGGTTGCTTCCTCTGAAGAAACCAGAGAATACGGCAAGACACTGACAGAATATCAGACGGAAAGCCTGTTGTTCACCGGTTTGCCGAAAGAAGCAATCTCTTGGATGAGCCATACCGACTATATTCAGAAGTTGCCGGAAGGCTTTTCGATTACGGCACATTCTGCCGGCTGTCCGGTTGCAGCAATGGAATATCCAGAAAAGAAGTTCTATGGCGTACAGTTCCATCCGGAAGTAAATCATACCGTAAATGGTCAGCAGATGCTGCATAATTTCCTGTATCAGGTTTGTGGATGTACGGGTGATTGGACGATGGAAGACTATGCAAAGACTGCCATCGAACAGATTCGGGAAAAGGTTGGCGATGGAAAGGTATTGCTGGCATTGTCTGGCGGTGTTGATAGTTCCGTTGCAGCAGCTTTGCTCTCGAAGGCAGTTGGCGACCAGCTGACTTGTATCTTTGTTGACCATGGATTCTTGCGGAAGAATGAAGGCGATGAAGTCGAAGCAGCGTTTGCAGACTGGGACATCCACTTTGTACGGGTCAATGCAAAGGATGTTTTCATGGAAAAGCTGAATGGTGTATCCGATCCGGAACGGAAGCGGAAAATCATTGGCGAAGAATTTATTCGTGCATTTGAACGGGAAGCAAAGAAAATCGGACAGGTGGACTATTTCGTACAGGGTACGATTTATCCGGATGTCATCGAAAGCGGCAGCGGCGATGCAGCAGTAATCAAATCGCATCACAATGTTGGCGGCTTGCCGGATTATGTAGATTTCAAGGAAATCATTGAACCGCTGCGGTTGTTGTTCAAGGACGAAGTACCTGTATTCGTTGGTCCTTGCAGGCGTATTCGTCACATATTTTGGTAGGGCGGCAGCCATTCCCGGGGCCGGGTCTTGCGATTCGGATTATCGGCGAAATTACCGATGAAAAGCTGGAAATTTTGCAGGATGCAGACTATATTTTCCGGGAAGAAATTGCAAAGGCTGGCTTAGACCGGAGCATCCACCAGTATTTTGCGGTTCTGACCAATATGCGTTCTGTTGGCGTTATGGGGGACGGCAGAACCTATGATTATACATTGGCACTGCGTGGCGTTACGACTACAGACTTTATGACAGCTGATTTTGCACGGATTCCATATGAAGTACTGGAAACGGTTTCTGCAAGAATTGTCAATGAATGCAAGTGCATCAATCGGGTTGTGTATGATGTCACCACAAAGCCACCGGCAACGATTGAGTGGGAATAATTTACGAATTAACGTTGTTTAAAATTTAGAAATCATTTTTAAAAGAGGAATTTTTATGAAAGAGATGAATGAAAAGGAACTGCCAAAGCTCCGGAGGGGTGGACTGTTTGTAGTTGCTTTGGTGCTGCTGATTTTTGTTTTACTGGATGCATTTAGAATTTTGTCGATGGGTGCGTATCAGGGCAGCCTTGCACTCATTGGTGTTGCAGGATTGTTATTTCTTGCGACGAAAGTCATTCGCCGGAGAAAAGAAAGTAGAACCTTGCGATTCTTTGGAAGAATGGTGATTATTTCCACCATTTTGGAATTGACGCTGTTTCAGCTTCCATCGTATAGTTTGCTGTCCGGTGGATATGAACAGAAAACATTTCTTCCGACCAGTGCCTCTATTTCCGGTGGGGAAAGTACCATTGATGAAACCAGCGGAGCGGTGACTGTCACCGGCAAAGACCAAGTCATCATGGAATTTCAGCAACTGGATATGCCAGTGGGCACGATTCAGGTAGATGTTGACTATGGCGAAAAAACAAAGCGTGCACAGTTGAAAATTGATATGGCAGATGAAACACATGTGGATTACCGATATGATATTGCATCCGGTGTTGTTGTAAAGGACAATGACAACTCGAACTATACAGCGTGTCGGTTTTCTGGAGATGTTTCGCAATTGCGGTTGAAGGTTTCTTGTTTCAATGACAATGATTCTGTTACGATTCAGGCAATTCATTTCAACAAGACGATTCCGTTTGATATTTCCGCTATACGGTTTGGATTTTTGACGTTGGTAACCACATTTTGTTATGGAATCGTGGTTTCCAGCTTCTTGAAAAAGCCGTTTCGAGAAACTCGAAAGAGCACCACTGCCAGTGTACTTGCATTGACTGGGGCAGCAGTGTTGCTGGCAACTTCAATTATTATGATAAAGCTGCCAGAGGATGGCTTTGCTTCCCGCTGGAAGTTGGAAGCAGGAGATCAGATCACACAGGAATTGGTCGATGCGTTTGAAAACAAGCAGGTAAACTTGTTAAAAGAACCGACAGAACAACTCATCAATATGGAAAATCCATATGACTGGAGTGCCCGCAATCAGGAGGGCGTTAGTGCAGGATGGGATCATGTTTACTATGATGGGAAGTATTATTCCTATTATGGAATTGCTCCGGTTCTGACATTCTTCCTCCCATATCACAAGTTGACAGGGCATTATTTTGCCTGCGATATGGCGGTATGGATTTTCTCTTGTATCGGACTGGTCTTTTTGGGGCTGACATACTTGGCAATCGCAAAACGCTGGTTTCGAGATGTGCCAGCTGGTTGTGTCATCGGTGGATTTGTAATCCTGTTGACTGTCTGCGGCATATGGTATAGCGTTGGCAGAACGATTTTCTATGAAATTGCCATGTCCTGCGGCTTTATGTATCTGAATGCAGGGGCATATTTCTTGATTTCTTCCAATATGCTTACAGATGGAAAAACATCTTTTGTTCGCACGGCACTTTGTTCGCTGTTCTTAGGATTTGCAGTATTATCTCGTCCGACACTTGCTGTGTATGCAATTTGTGCAGCAGTGTTCTTGTTGATGTCGATAAAGTCTTCTTCTTCCACTATCAAGGGACGGATTTTGTTCATTCTCTGTGCAGCTGTTCCGATTTGTGTACTGGGTGGATTCCAGATGTGGTATAATGCTGCACGGTTTGGTTCGCCGTTTGATTTTGGTATCAAGTATTCTCTCACGATAAACGACTTCGTACATTCTCAGTTCCATCTTGTTTTTGTACTGATTGTATTGTTTAATTTCCTGTTTGCAGTGCCGGGCTTCTCCACAGATTTCCCGTACATCAAGACACCATTCAGTTCCTTCCATGCAAACGGCTATTATTTTGCCGATGCTGGAAACACTTCGGGTATCTTTTTCTTAGCACTGCCCGTTTTCGGTTATCTGCTGAGCGGACGAGCACTTCGTCGCCTGCCTGACCGGAAATCCAGATTGCGGTATGGAACACTGGTTGGATTGCCGTGTGTGATTATGCCACTGATTATTATCTGCTCAATCTGGGAAAGCGGCTATGCAATTCGTTACACAGCAGACTTTTCTTGGGAGATTATCATTGGTGCATTGGCGGTGCTCTTCTGTCTTTATAGAATGAGTACCAACGAGACAAAAAAGACATGGTTCCGTGGCTTTTTGGCGTGCTCAGTCATGCTGGCACTGGTAATCAATATTGTACAAATTATACCATTTGCTTTTTCTGAAAATGATTATCCTGAAGTTTGCAGAGCCATGCAGGATGTCATTGCATTCTGGGATTGAGGTGTATTGTGATGCAGAAATTATATTTAGTAATCCCCTGCTATAATGAAGAGGAAGTATTGCCGGAAACATCGAAGCAGCTCCGTGCGAAAATGGAAACACTCATGGCAGCGGGAAAAATCAGCAAAGAGAGCCGGATTGTCTTTGTCAACGATGGTTCAAAAGACCGGACGTGGGAAATTATCGAATCCCTACACAAGGAAAATCCGCTGTTTCAAGGAATTAAGCTTTCCCGAAACAAGGGACATCAAAACGCACTGCTTGCAGGGTTGATGACGGTGAAAGAACATTGTGATATGGCAATTTCCATGGATGCAGATTTACAGGATGACATTGATGCGATTGATGGCATGCTGGAAAAATACGCCGAAGGCTGCGACATTGTTTATGGAGTTAGAAACGCCAGAGATACAGATACTGCATTCAAACGCAAAACCGCAGAGGGATATTATAAAGTAATGGGGCTATTGGGGGCAGATATTGTATACAACCATGCAGACTATCGACTCATGAGCAAACGGGCGTTGGATGGCTTGGCGCAATTCAAAGAAGTCAATCTATTCTTGCGTGGCGTTGTGCCGATGATTGGCTATAAAAGCGACAAGGTTTATTATGCAAGAAAAGAACGCTTTGCCGGAGAATCCAAATATCCTTTGAAGAAGATGCTGGCGTTTGCATGGGAAGGGTTGACCTCGCTTTCTGTGAAACCGATTCGGATGATTATGACATTGGGCAGTGCAATTTTTCTAGTTAGCATTGCCATGTTGATTTATTCGCTGGTACGGCATGCGATGGGTGCAACACTGGTCGGCTGGACGTCTACCGTGGTATCCATCTGGGCAATTGGTGGATTGCAGCTGTTGGCGATCGGCATCATTGGGGAATACATTGGTAAGGTTTATCTGGAAACCAAACAAAGACCAAAGTTCATCGTTGAGGAATACCTCAAGGATGAGGATGCAGAAAAGAAAAATTAAGTGGAATTTCTACGGATTTCCATACATAATCATGAAAAAGAGCGGTTGAATTGTCGTTTCAACTGCTCTTTTCTTTGATGTAACGTAAAAATAGCAGAAATTGCACGCAACACGTTCTTTACAATTGTATGAAATTATGTTATACTATGCGTAGAGCGAATGGCGAAGCCTGAAACAGACGGAAAGGAGGGAGCACAATGGTATTTTGGATTTGGGGAAGTTTGTTTGTTCTGACTGTGATTGCAGAAATTGCCTCCCAGCAGTTGATCTCCATCTGGTTTGCAGCTGGTTCGCTGGTTGCCTTACTTGCAGCACTTTGTGGTGCACCTATTTGGTTGCAAGCATTGCTGTTTATTGCAGCATCTGCCCTGCTGCTGATTCTGACACGTCCGCTGGTGCGGAAATTCACCAATTTTTCTTCCCGAGATACCAATTTGCGGTTGGACTTGGGAAAATTCGGAACAGTTGTGCAAACCGTAGATGCGGAAAAAGGAACAGGCAGAGTGCGGGTCGATGACATTGACTGGATTGCTGTTTCTCAGCCGAATTTGGTGATTCCGAAAGGTACGACCGTACAGGTACAGGCAATTGATGGAACAAAATTGTTTGTAACACCTGTACCGCAAACGACAGAACCTGTAGTGGAATCTGCAAATGCAACAAGCAGTTCAGAACACACATCTTAACACACGACAGAAAGGAATTTCATTATGCCGTTAATTGTCCTCTTTTTATTAGTTGTCTTTATTTTGATTGTCCTCTTTACTCGAATCAAGATTGTTCCGCAGTCGAACATCTATGTTGTAGAACGACTGGGAAAATTTTATGCCGCATGGGAAACCGGTGTACACTTCTTGTGTCCGTTTTTGGATCGGGTTGCAAAGCGAGTTTCCATCAAGGAACAGGTTGTAGACTTTAAGCCGCAGCCAGTTATTACGAAAGATAATGTTACCATGCAGATTGATACCGTTGTTTTCTTCCAGATTACCAATCCAGTACAGTTTGCCTATGGTGTAGAACGTCCGTTGGCAGCGATTGAAAACCTGACCGCAACCACGCTTCGTAACATCATCGGCGAACTGGAATTTGACGCAACCCTGAATTCCCGTGACCTGATTAACACAAAGATTACCGAAACCATCGACCATGCAACCGACCGCTGGGGTATCAAAGTCATTCGTGTGGAACTGAAGAACATTGACCCGCCAGTAGATATCAAGAACGCCATGGAAAAACAGATGAAGGCAGAGCGGGAAAAGCGAGAAAAAATTCTCCGTGCAGAAGGCGAAAAGGAATATCAAATCAAGGTTGCACAGGGTGAACAGGAAGCAAAGGTACTCCGTGCAGAAGCTGACAAAAAGGCAGCCATCCTGCATGCAGAAGCAGAAAAGGAAGCAACCATCCTGCGAGGCGAAGCCATCAAGGAACAGAAGATCCGGATCGCAGACGGTGAAGCACGTTCGATTGAAGTGGTTCAGCAGGCATTGGCAGACAGCTTGGTGCAGTTGAACAAGGCAAATCCGAATGCCGCTGTTTTACAGCTGAAAGCACTGGAAGCATTCCAGAAGGCAGCAGATGGCAAGGCAACCAAGATTATCATTCCAAGCGAAATTCAGGGCTTGGCTGGTTTGGCAGCTGGCTTAAAGGGCATTGTAGAATCTGACCAGCCGACAGAATCCAATGAAACTGTGGCACAGACTGCAAATCCTGTGGAAGCAGATGCAGAGCATCATCACTAAAAACCAGTTGAAAGGAATCCAATTCCCTGGGAAGCTTTTCTAAGATTTCCAAAGGATTGTACTTTTTCGACAAGAAGAGGCGGCTTCAAGCCGCCTTTTTTTGTTGAAAAAAGTGAAATTTCCAAAAGAAAGAAAAGTTGTAAATGGATACTTGCAAACAAATTTTATTTGTTGTATAATAAAAAAGTAATCATTTCAATTTTTTTGAGGGATGCACTGCCTCATTTTTCCAAATCTTTTTTATTTCTTTTCATTTGTTGTTTTCGTAGAAAAATGCAGTGGCACAGTGCGGATTATCCATAGATTTCACAAAAATCATCAAACCACAAAGAAAGAAAAACCAATCTGTGGAATGAAATTTCAGAACAAACGAGGCAATGTAAAAAATGGTATTTTCAAGTTTATTTTTTCTCTATCTCTTTTTGCCCCTGTCGTTGATTGCGTATTATGTGGCAAAACCCCGTTACCGCAACGCTGTATTGATTGTGTGTTCGCTGGTCTTTTATGCATGGGGCGAACCCATCTTCATCTGGCTGTTGCTGATGAGTACGCTGCTCAATTATCTGTTCGGCAGACTGATTTCTGCTGACCCAGAGAGTCGTACGGCAAAAGTTTCGCTTGTCCTGTCCTTGGTATTCCACCTTGGCATGTTGATTCTATTTAAGTATACCGGATTTTTCATAGAGAATCTGAACAACTGGTTTTCACTTTCGATTCCTGTTCCGAATTTCCCGTTGCCGATTGGCATCAGTTTCTATACATTCCGTGCAGTTTCGTACATTGTGGATTGCTATTGGGGAAAAGTCGAAGCAGAGCAGAAGTTCTCTCGTTTCCTGCTGTATATGACATTTTTCCCAGTCATTATGCAAGGCCCGATTGCCCGCTATGAAACGATGCAAAATCAACTGGCAGTTCGCCGCTGCAATCCGTCTGACCTGTATGAAGGCATGATGCGGGTGATTATCGGTCTGGGCAAAAAGGTGATTATTGCCGATAATCTGGGAAATATCGTTGACCAGTTCCTTGCAAATGGCAACATCGAACAGCAGACTACATTAGGAGCTTGGTATGGTGTCATTGTCTATGCAATGCAGATTTACTTTGACTTCTCCGGTTATTCTGATATGGCAATCGGAATTGCCCGTATGATGGGCTTTCAGCTGGAAGAAAACTTCCGGCATCCGTTCCTGTGCAAGGACATTACAGAATTCTGGCAGCGTTGGCATATTTCCCTGGGAACATTTTTCCGAGATTATGTGTTGTACATTCCAATTTTCGGTAAGCGGAGAAAGTACGGCGGACTGTTCTTAGTTTGGTTCTGTACCGGACTTTGGCACGGTGCAAGCTGGAACTTCATTCTCTGGGGCTTGTATTATGGCTTGTTTATTCTAATTGAATTGCTGATTGGCAAGAAGCGGATGAAAAAAATTCCGCTGGTCATCCGGCATATCTATAATAAAATTGTCATCGTGGTGGGATTCGGCATTTTCTATTTTGAGGACTTCGGTCAGCTGGGAGCTTGCCTGAAGTGTATGTTTGGATTTGGCGGACATGGCTTGACAGATGCCGTTTTGCAAACCTCCATCATGACGAATGTCTTTTTGTTAGTGATTGCATTGATTGGCTGCTTCCCAATTTTGGAACTGCCAAAACGTGCCATGCAGAAAAGTCCGGGGGCATATCTTATCCTTTCCGTCTGCGGAACAATCTTAGCAGCTGTTATTCTGATTGTATCCAGCATTCTGCTGGTCAATGCAACCAATCGTCCATTCTTGTATCTGCGTTTTTAAGGAGGCATTGTCATGAGAAAAAAGAATTCGAATTCTTCCGTTCCAAGTGGTATGCATTCCCTTGCACAACGCAGCCAGCAGGAACGCCGTCAAAAAATGGAGCAGCAGCGTACAAGAACTGTTCCGCAAGAACCGATGCGAGTTCCACCGCAGCAGCCAGCACATTTTGGACGGCAGCCGATGCAGCAAGTACCGCCGCCGCCCGTTCAGAAACCAGAAAAAGCACTCTCACAGGAGGCGTTGCAGGAATTACAGCAGCAGGCAACCCAACAGCCGGAGGAATCCGCTGTTTATAATCGGTTTTTTGAGGATATTTCCGTAGAAGAACCGCAGACTCCGAAAAAATCTGCTCTGCAAAAGGCAGCAGCAGCCGTTCCGCCGACCAATTCGGCAGAACCGGAAAAACCAGCTCCAAAAATGCCACCCGTACGGGATGCAAGAGCAATGCCGCAGATGCCTGCATCAGCAAAACCAGCAGCAGAACCACAACAGGCAGAGCCAGTACAGCCAACACCAGAACCGCCGAAGCCAGTAGAACCGCAGGCAACGGCAGAATCTGCTACCGTTTCACCGAAATTGTTGCAGCAGGTTGCAGCAATGGTGCAGCAGGATGCCACTGGAAAGGCAACTTTAACGCCGGAACTGCTCCAAAAAATTGTAGCGATGGCACAGCAGCAGACCGCTGCAAATCCAGAGGTTTCCGCTGCACCGGAATCACCGGCAGAGCCGCAGGCAGTTCCAACACCAGAACCCGTTGCAGAACCAGTAGTACCACAGAAAAGATCTCGTCCGGCTCGTCCGCAGCGGAGAGCACCGCAAATGCCAGTGCAGACAGCTGTTCCAGAACCAGTACAGCAGCCGGTTCCAGAACCAGAACCGCAGCCTGAACCAGAGCCTGAATCTGCAATTGCATCACCGTTTATTACAACGGCAATGCTCCGGCAGATGAAAGCGGAGGGAAAAACGCTGGACGATTTACAGCCAGCAGACACAAAAACGGAAAAGTCAACGCCGGTTCGGCGGTATCAGGGAAAGCCAGCAGCGGAAACAACTGCTACACCGCAGCCAGAACCAGTAAGACCGTCATTCCGTCCGGTAAAACCGCAGGATATTTCGATTGATACCGCTGCACCAGAGCCTATTCCAGAATGGTTCTCAGAAGAAGAACCACCGCAGGTTGCAGAGCAGCGAACCAAATATTTGAAGAATCGGCAGCCACGGGAATCCGTTGCAGAACTGACCGGAGCAGCAGAAAAAAAGCCTCGGGCAGTTTCAAACGGAAAACAGTCCAGCAAGGCAGCCCGTTTCTTCCGGGAACTGTTTCTGGAAGATGCACCAGTTGACCCAGAACAGCAAAAGCCTGTTCTGCCACTGACGAGAAACACCGTACCGCCACAGCCGGAGCCGGTTGCAACTCCACCGCAGCAGCCAACAGCAGAACCCGTTGCATCCACGCCGGAAGCGGCTGCATTTGTACCAGAACAGCCTGTGATGCCCCCTGTGCAAGAAGCACCTACATCGCCAAAACCGGAAAAGCGTCCGGTTATTTCCCACGCACGGGAAGAAGAACCCGAGCCAGAACCACAGTTGGAGTCTGCTGCTTTTTATAACCGTTTATTCCATGATTTTCCGGAACAGCCGGAGCAGCAAGTTCCGCCAACCGAAGAAGAAATGGCACAACAGCAGCACAAAAAAGATGTGATTGAATCGGTAAAGGGTGCAGTTTCAGAGGCAGAACAGCCGGGCAATCCCCCGCATAAAAAACGCTTGACGAAACGGGAATATATGCAGCGAAAGGCACAGCGGTTTTCCAAAACCATCGGTGTAAGTCTGCTGAGCGGTGTTGTTGTCGTGCTGGCAGTTGTTTTATTATTAGCACCACGTTCCACGATTTCCTATGAAGAAAATCGAGTTTTAGCAGAAAAGCCAAAGTTCTCGCTGACATCGCTGTTAGATGGCTCTTATACTTCCGGCTGGTCGGAATATTATAACGACACCGTTCCGTTCCGCAGCAAGTTGAAAAAGACCATTTCCGCAATGATGCAGTGGACAGGTGTTCAGAGCGAAGAAGATACCGTATTTTTCGGCAATGTTTCACAGGTAAAGAAGAAAACTACAACACCGGTTGCAACAACAGAATCCGTAGAAACGACTGTTGCAGTCGCTGCTGCTGGTAACGATGAAACCAATACAGAACCAGCAGTTACCACAACAGTTGTAACGACAACGGAAGATCCGAATGATGAACCAGCTGCGGAAATCGGCGAGGGCATTATTCTTGATCACAAGCGTGCAGTCTGCGTTTATGGCGGTAGTTTCTCTGTAGGACAGGACTATGCCGAAACATTAAATGCATATCAGCAAGACCTTGGCTCAGATGTACAGGTTTATTCCTTGGTTGCACCAACTGCCGTTTCCTATTACCTGCCGGAAGAATATGCAAACTATACGGCAAGCGAAACGGAAAACATTGACAACATCAACAGTTATCTGAATGGCGTAAAGCCAGTCGATGTATACAACGCTTTGAAGCCGCATACCGCAGAGGCAATTTATGCCCGTACTGACCACCACTGGTTACCATTGGGGGCATATTATGCCGCTGAAGCGTTTGCAAAAGTTGCAGATGTACCGTTTGCATCGCTGTCAGATTATGATACGGCAACGAAAAAGGATTATGTCGGCTCGATGTATACTTACACAGAAAGTGCTGTTTTGCTGGACAATCCGGAAGAGTTTACGTATTACATCCCGAAAAACAAATACAAGACTACCTATTACAGCACCAGCTTCACCGACCCAACCGAAGGCGATTTGCTGATGAATTTAGATGGTTATGATAACAGTATGTATTACTTGGTTTTCATGGGCGGTGACGATAAAATCACACACGTGGAAACCGACTGCAAAAATGGCAGAACGCTGGTCATTTTCAAGGACAGCTATGGCAATGCGTTAGTACCGTGCTTAACCTCGTCTTTTGAAAATATTTACGTCTGCGATATGCGATATTTTGAATTGAATGCCATTGATTTCTGCAAGCAGGTCGGCTGTACAGATTTGCTGTTTGCAATGAATACGTTCAGTGCAACTGGTGGAAATGAAAGCTACTTAGAGAGCAATCGTGTACAGTAATCGTTCGGAATAGATTGGAAAAAGAAACCGAACAGCGGCAGGGTGGGATTTCCTGCCTTGCCGCTGTTCCATTTTTTGTCATGGAAAAGGAGAATGCGGATATGATTTGCAAAGAATGCGGTATGAAGCTGACATCGGAACAAACAACCTGTCCCAACTGCGGAGCTTTGCAGCAGCAGGCAGTTCCTAAAAAGAGAAAAAAGTCCGATACTGCATCCCAGCAGAATCAGCCGCAATCGGATGAAGTACAGATGCAGTGGCAGGATCGATTGATTTTAGGGGCAGCTGTGCTGGCAACGCTGGCAGCCGTTGCATGGTTGCTTTTCATGCTGATGAAACCAGCAGACAAAAACGACCAAAAAGCAGAAACAGCAGCTGCTGAAACAATGCCTGGCACTACAGCGGTTACCACCATGGAAACCACTACGACCACAGTCACCACCTATGTGACGATTGTCACAACGATGGATGATGGTGCAGAACCAATTGAAGTTGTATCCGGCATTTTGTGGGATCATAAGCGTGCCATCAACCTGTTTAATGGGTACGCTGAACAAACCGAAGCGTATGCAGAAATTTTAAACCAGTATCAAAAAGATTTGGGGGACGATGTGCAATGCTATTCGATTTTAGCCCCAACGAATGCTTCTTTCTATACGCCAGCAGCCTTTCAGGATTCCACACTTTCCAGTGAAAAGGATTGCATGGATGCAGCAGAAAAGGTTTTTCAAGGTGTCATTCCGATTGATGCCTATGGTGTTCTAAAAGAACACACTGCTGAGCCGATCTATGCGAGAACCGACCACCATTGGTTTCAGCTGGGGGCTTACTATGTAGCGAGAGCGTTTGCAGAGCAGGCAGATGTTCCGTTTGCTGACCTGACAACTTACAAGAAATATGTAGAAGATGATTTTGTTGGCTCAATGGCATATTATACGAATGACTATCCAGATTTGGTGAATTCGCCGGAAGAGTTTGTATATTATGTGCCGACCAACGACATTCAGACCACTTATTATGACCGAGATTATGCAAATGGCTACGAGTCAGATTTGATTCTTGACCCAGCTGCATGGGACAATTCCAGTTATTATATGGTCTTTATGTGTGGCGATGATAAGATTGTCCACATTCAGACGGATTGCGACAATGACCGCCGATTGGTGATTTTTAAGGACAGCTACGGCAATGCATTAGTGCCATGTCTGACCAGTTCCTTTTCTGAAATTTATGTGTGTGATATGCGGTATTTCAATTTGAATGCCATTGACTTTATTCAAGAAGAGGCAAAAGCAACCGATGTCCTGTTTTGTATGAATCTGTTCAGTGCGAATGGGCCAAACGGACAGGATCTGGAAGTTGTCCGCACACAAAATGCTGCATATGACACAAGCAGTTGGGAAGATGTAGATACAGAATTTTAAATGCAAGAAAAGAAAAAGGAGATTTGCAAATCATGAAAGAATTACAAGTACCATTTGATAGTGCGTGGATTCTGAAAAACCGCAGAAAGATTAAAAAGGCTCTGCTGGCAGACGGCACGCCTCGCATGGAAAAAAAGATTGCAGTTCTGGGCGGTTCTACCACAAATGATATTGTTTCCATGTTGGAACTGTTCCTGCTGGACAATGGGATTCAGCCGTCTTTCTATCAGTCGGAATATGCCCGTTATTGGCAGGATGCCATGTTTAAAAATCCAGAGCTGGAAGCTTTTCAGCCGGACTTGATTTTTATTCACACCACCAGCCGCAACATCACAGAATTTCCGGAGGATGTGTATTGTCCGGCGGAAACCGTAGAGGCAGCCTTGGAACGGCAGTATACGCACTTTACTCAGATGTGGGATCGTCTGGCAGAAGTCTATCATTGCCCGATCATCCAGAACAACTTTGAATTACCAGCTTATCGGCTGTTGGGCAATCGGGATGCTTCAGATATTCACGGCAGAATCAACTTCATCACTCGATTGAACTGCAAATTCTATGATTATGCAAATACGCACACCTCATTTTATATTCATGATATTCAGTATTTGTCCGCTTGCTATGGCTTGGATGCATGGGCAGAGCCGTCTTATTGGTATCTGTATAAATATGCTTTGAGTGTGCCAGCCATTCCGGATTTTGCATACAACCTGACTCGAATTATTCGTTCCATTTACGGTAAGAACAAGAAAGTTCTGGCGTTGGATTTGGACAACACGCTCTGGGGTGGTGTCATTGGTGATGATGGACAAGAAGGCATTGAAATCGGACACGAAACCTCCATGGGACAGGCATATGAAGAGTTACAGGGCTACTTGAAACAGCAGAAGAAAATAGGCGTTCTGCTGACAGTCTGCTCAAAGAATGAGCTGGAAAATGCTCTGCTGGGCTTGAATCATCCGAGTGGTGTTCTGAAACCAGATGACTTTGTCACCATCAAGGCAAACTGGGAGCCAAAAGACCGCAATTTGGTAGAAACTGCTGCGGAATTGAATCTGCTGCCGGAGAGCATTGTATTTGTAGACGACAATCCGGCAGAACGGGCGATTGTTTCCGGACAGATTCCGGGCGTTGCCGTTCCGGAATTTGACTGCGTGGAAGATTGCCTGCGGCAGTTAGACCGTGCCGGATACTTTGAAGTGACCAGCCTGTCGAGTGACGATGCAAAGCGGAATGCGATGTATCAGGCAAATGCACAGCGGGCACAGATGCAGAAAACCTTTGCAGACTATACCGACTATCTGAACAGTTTGGAGATGCAAGGCACGATTCGGGACTTTGAACCGATTTACTTGCAGCGAATCGTCCAGCTGACCAATAAGAGCAATCAGTTCAATTTGACCACGAAACGCTATACACAAAGTGAAATGGAAACCGTTGCAGCGTCTGACCGCTATATTCGGCTGTATGGACGGCTGGAAGATAAGTTTGGCGATAACGGGATTGTTTCCGTTGTCATCGGCGAAAAAGTGGACGATGCATTACATATGGACTTGTGGCTGATGAGCTGTCGGGTTTTGAAACGGGATATGGAATTTGCAATGCTGGATGAACTGGTACGGCAGTGTCGGGAGCAGGGCATTCAGAACATTGTTGGCTATTATTATAAGACTGCCAAGAATGCAATGGTAAAGGATTTGTACGGCACATTTGGTTTCACCAAGACGAAAGACATGGAAAATGGCGACAGCGTCTGGGAATTGAATGTTGCAGATTATACAAATAAAAATCATGTAATTACAGTAAATCAGAAGGAGTGTGCAGAACAATGACACATGCAGAGGTAATGGAACGGTTGACAGGAGTATTTCGGGATGTATTTGACGATGACAGCATTGTGATTACAGACCAGACTACCGCAAATGATATTGAGGAATGGGATAGCCTCGAACACATCAACTTGATTGATGCTGTAGAGCAGGAATTTCACATGCAGTTCCAGATGAAGGAAGTTTCTGGTATGAAGAATGTGGGAGAAATGGCAGACATCGTTGCCAATCGGGCAACCGAAAAGCCGAAGAAGCGGGGACTGTTCCGCCGATAAATCGGAAAATAGCGTGATACGCTGAGAAAATCGCCGCTGTTTTTGCTGGCAGTTTGGGGAAATAAAATCCTCATCTGTCGGAAACAGCGGTTTTTTTCTTGACAGTTCCTGTAATTTCATGGTATCATGATAACACGAAATCTCATGAAATAGGAGTGTTATTATGCTGTTGCAATTAACAGATGTCAATAAAATTTACAATGGAGCACCGCTGCTCAAACATATTTCTCTCACGATTGAAGACCGTGACCGAATTGGTTTGATTGGTGTGAATGGCTGCGGAAAGTCAACCTTGTTAAAGTTGATTACCGAACGGATTCTGCCCGACCACATTCAGGAAGGGGACGGCGAAATCATCAAGAGCAGTCATACCAGTATCGGATATCTGGAACAGATGGGCGGTCTGGAAAAGGAACAGATAGTTTGGCATGAGATGCACAATGTCTTTCAGCCGTTGCTAGATGCACAGGCACGCATGCGAGAGCTGGAACAGGAATTGGCAGATAATTCCGAAGCAGCGGCAGAAGAATATCACCGCTTGCAGACTTATTTTGAAAGCAATGATGGCTATCAGATTGATGTGAAAATCAAAATGGTGCTGAACGGCATGGGGTTCGGTGCAGAAACCTATGAGCGGAAAATTTCCAGTTTCAGCGGTGGGGAAAAGACTCGACTGGCAATTGCAAAATTGTTGTTGGAAGAACCAACGCTGTTGATTCTGGACGAACCGACCAACCATCTGGACTTTAAAACCGTCATGTGGCTGGAAGATTATTTGAAAGATTATAAGGGTGCTTTGCTGCTGGTATCTCATGACCGTTATTTCTTGAATCGGCTTTGTACTTCGATTTGTGAGATTGAACACGGTGTGCTGACTCGCTATAAGGGCGACTATTCTGCTTATACCGTGCAGAAAGAAGCCGCTGTGATTCGGCAAACAAAAGAGTATGAATTGCAGCAAAAAGAAATTGCCAAGCTGGAGGATTATATTGCTCGCAATCAGACCAGAGCCTCTACGGCAAAGAGTGCCCAGAGCCGCATGAAACAGCTGGAAAAGATGGAACGGATTGAAAAGCCGATTACCTACCAGAAGTCAGCACGGGTACAATTTACCTATGACATCGAACCGCCGCAGCAGGTCTTGCAGGTGCAGGATACTGCCATTGCAGTCGGCAGCGGAGCAGAACGAAAAGTGTTGGCAGAGCCAGTTTCCTTTGAAGTGCGGCGAGGAGAAAAATGGGGCATTATTGGGGAAAACGGTGTTGGAAAGTCAACCCTGTTGAAAATCTTACAGGGGCAGCTGCCGCATGTTGGAAAGATTCGCTGGGCAGCCCAGACGAAGATTTCCTATTTTGAGCAGGAAAGCACCAACCTGCACCCAGCGAAAACCGTAATGCAGGAGATTCATGACCGTGTTCCGACATGGCTGGACTATGATGTTCGGAGTCTGTTGGGCAAGGTGCGAATTACAGGGGAAGAAGTCTATAAGCAAGTGGGGGTACTCAGCGGTGGCGAACGGGCAAAGGTTTGTTTTGCCGTCATGATGCTGGAGCATGGCAATATTTTGATTTTGGACGAACCGACCAACCATCTGGATATTTCCATGAAAGAAGTCATCGAAGATGCCATGAAAACGTTTACCGGAACGATTCTGTTTGTATCCCATGACCGGTATCTGCTGGATCAGGTTGCAGACCATATTTTAGAAATCAAACCAACGGGTGTAAAGACGTATATCGGCGGATTCCAAAGCTGGTTAGATGCAACGAAAAAAGAAGCAGCTGCTGCAAATGCGGCGGCTCAGGCAGTTGAAACGGAAAAGAAAAAAGAGGACAAGCAGCAGACGTATCGTTCTAAGGAACAACGTGCAAAGGCTGCCCAGCAGCGGGCAAGAATGCGGCAGCTGGAACAGCAGTCCGAGGCGATGCAAGCGGAACTCGATGCCCTCAACGAGGAGATAACAAAGGAAGAAGTGTACAGCGATTTCAATTTGATGCAGGAAAAGTGCAAGCGAATGGATACTTTGCGGACAGAACTGGATGCAGCACTGGAAGAGATGATTTTGTTGGAAGAGGAATTGGGGTAAGCCATTCTGTTTCCACAGCGTTTTGTTGAAAAAACAACCGCCCCCGTATGTGAAATTCATACGGGGGCGGTTACTTTTGTTTATTGATTGGAATCAGCGTTCAAAGCGGTTATTCCATGTCGTTATAAATATCGGCATTTTCAAGGGAAATCGTTGTATTTGCTCCGCAGGTTGCCAGAATTTGCAGCAATGCACTTTTCGGTAGTTTTGCATTAGACAAGTCCACAATCGGATTTGCAGCACGGCTTGCATCCTGTTTCCATTCCTGATAGGAATACGCTGGCAGAGCCTGTAAAACAGCATCCGGCTGAACCGGCAGAATCTGCATGCACGCTTGTTTTACCGTGAACTGAATGGAAACCTTGCCATCTGTTCCGCTGGTAACGGGCAAAGAAAATGTCCGCAGCAGCGTTCCGTCTGCATTCTTGCGGCTATCTGATTGATAGCGACCCTGTTCCAGTGCATAGGTTTTGGTGTCCGTGTCTGTCTGTACGGTGCAGCGAATCCGTTCGGTTTCGGAACTGCCTGCAAGGGTAAACCGGAATTGATAGGCAGTTTTCGGCAGCTGTTGCAGCTGTGCGGAGATGGTTGCAGAAATGGTTTCTTCTGTTGCATCCAGCTCCCACAATTCCATAGGATCACCGTCTGCATCGGTGACCGTCAGCAGTGTGCTGAAACGGGATTTCGTTGAAAATGCAGGTGCACAAAATAATAAATCTTCCATATGAAGCTCCTTTTTTGAAATCGGAGCGGCTGTGTTCTGTGCAGACGCACACAGCTGAATGGTATGGTCGTCTACCAGAACGGCACGACCGCTTTTTAAAAGACCTTTTGCTCGTTTCGGATAAGTGCTGCCGATGATTTGACCAGCAGCATCCTGTACCATTACGTTTTTTTGCATGGGTTTCTCCCCCTTGGTAATATCATCATTTGCGTTTGCCGTACCGTTTTTTTGTATGGGTGTCCGCCCCAACGGCTGATTTTAGTATAACAGCTTTGGATGAAGTTGTCAAGTGGGAGCAATCAATTTTTCCAGAAAAACAAATTCCCACAAAACAGCATGAAACATTCTGCTTTGTGGGAATTGTAATGCTATTTATTCTACAGTTGGCTGTGCTGCTGGAGCAGTTGCTTTTTCTCGGAAAATCCGTCCGAATACAAACCGCACCAATGGGCCAGCAAAGAACAGCTGCCAGCACAGAGCCATTGGAAAATTAAAGACGGTTGTTTGCAGCCACATACTGATGATTTGCTTTCCGGGGTGCTGGAACAAAATCGTAGCAGCCAGACTCATCAGCGGACACATCCATGCGACAGAAACCGCAGAGATGGCGAGAATCAGGTGAAATGGGCGTTCTGTTTTTACATCGACCATGCGAAATGCTGCTTTTTTCGCCAGATTTCCGACCAAGAAAAAGTCTAGAATAAAGGCAATCGGCATCATAATCGGCAATTCTCGGAACGCAGCCAGAAAAACAGCGTTGCTCATCCCGCCAGTATTCAGGGCGATGTTATAGCAAACCATCGCATAGACCATGACGAACACCATCAAAATGGTAAAAATGACTTCCTGGAATTTGTTTTTGGGCATAAAAAATTCTCCTTTCGATTTTAAACGGCACGCATAGAAATTTGTGTTGTTCGTTATCATTCAGGAGAATGTTTCGTTTCCAATAAAACCAATTCTATTCTGTTTTTAAGTACATGATTATGATAGCAAAAAAACGGGCATTTGTCAAGAATGGATATGCATTTTCAGCATTTTTCGGAAAAGATGCTGTGAAATCTGTGCTTTTTCCAGACAAATTGCCCGTATTTCTTGCAGAGATTTATTTTACGATTTCATCGGAATCCAGTACAATGGTAAATGGTCCATCATTGCACAGCGAAACTTGCATATCTGCTCCGAAAACGCCATGTTCCACGACAGGAACGGTTTGCTTGCAGTAGGCAATCATGTATTCATACAGAGCCTCTGCGGTTTTGGGTGCTCCGGCAGCAATAAAGCTGGGACGGTTGCCCTTCCGGCAGTCTGCATATAATGTGAATTGCGAAACCAGCAGCAGTTGACCGCCAACATCTTGCAAGGAGAGGTTGATTTTATCGTTTTCATCGGAAAAAATCCGCAGCCGCATCATTTTATCCGCCATTTTTTCTACAATGGCTTCGGTGTCATTCTGACCAATTCCAACAAGTACCAGATAGCCTTTATTGATTGCTCCAACGACAGAGCTGGAAACGGTGACAGATGCCTGTGTCACTCTTTGAATTACCAATCGCATAGGGTTAATGCTCCTTTTTCTTCTGTTGTTTTTCTGCTTTCAGCAGGGCACGGGAAGCCGCAAAAGCAGCTGGTTCGCCCTCTTTCGCCAGAATCTCCAGTAGCTGCATGAGCTGCCGTTCTGTTTCTGGATGCAGGCATCCATTTTTTCGGGCAGTGGAGTTCTGGAAATATTCCAAGGGGGCTTGATCAGTGTACTGTTCGCCCTTGTAAATCTTGCTGGCAGCTAAGCGGTCGCAGAACATCTCTACCAGAAATCGGGCTGGCATTTTTACAGGCATGACTTTCTTTTCCACGGGGTTGTAGTCCGTCCAGTATTCAAAGTGATGGCGGTTTCTACCTTTGTGGTGCAGCCATGCGAGAGAATAACCGAGGATTTCTCGTTCTTTTTCGTTGGGGCTGCGGTTTCCCTGATAATATTTCACACCGGGAATAAATTCGGTCGGGCTGTATTTGGAAAGGTCATGGCGGAGTCCCTGCCAGAGAATCCCTGCTTTTTTGCAGTGGGCAATGACTTTATGCCGATGACGGGTGATCAATAAAAAGTGATGCCAGAGATTTCGCAACATGCTGCAATCGCCTCCTGTTGTTTATTGTATCATATTTTTTGGAAGCTGTAAAGAGAGCACATGCAAGGGCTTTTGGAAAATCTGGCTGTAATAGGATGGCTTGACTGAAATCGTTTTCATGAAATAAAAAGACTCGCAACCTGCGAGCCTTTTGTTATGTTTAATAAACCATCATCATCAGGAGATCCCAGAACATATGCAGCCCAATCGGCAGCAGCAGACTTTTTGTTTTCACAAAAATCACGCTGAACAGAACGCTCAGCAGTAAAATGCTGATGAAGCCGAGGTGTGCAAAGTTTGAGAAAAACGTGCCGTCCATCATCCACTTTGGAAAATGAATCATCAGAAATAGAACGGCGTTAATGCCAATGGCAATTTCTTTATGAGATTCAGAGTAGGTGAGGTTCAGCAGCCAGCCTCGAAAAACAAGTTCCTCTGTTAGTCCAACAAACAGAACGACAATCACCGAGGAAAGCCCGAAGTCCGGCAGAATCTGCAAACCGCCATGCAGCCGATACGCTCCGAAGAGCAGGTAAACTGCAAAGAACGGAAAGACCAGCAGCCATGGCAACTGATTGCGATTCCAGGAAAAGCATTCCTTTGGGGTGGCGTAAACATCGCCGGAGAACCGACAGAGCAGAATCGCTGCTGGAAGCGTCCAGATGAGATTCTTGAAAATGCCGTTTGCAATGAGGGAACAGAGCCAATCTGAAGAAATCTGTGCGGTCAGAAATGGAGCGATCCAAATATGATACACCGTCCAGACTGCATAGAAAAGCAGAAAATAGACCATCAGCGTGATTGCTTTTTGTTTTTTTGAATGGGTCATGGAATCACCGCTTTGTTTCTTCATTCTGCTGCTGTTTCAGCAAATCCCGAATTTCAGTCAGCAGGGCAATGTCTGGAGCAACCTTTTCCGGTTCTTCTTTCTTTTCTTCTTCTTTTTTCTTGAAGGTCAGATTTCGCATCGTGTTGACTGCCTTGACAATCAGGAATACACAGAATGCAGTAATCAGAAATGTGATGACAGCGGAGAGAAATGCACCAATGTTGATATAAGGATGATTGCCCCACGGAATATGGAAGCCGAGGTCTTGGAAGTTGATGCCGGCAATCACTGCCCCAACCAACGGCATCAGCACATTGTCTACCAGTGCATTGACAATTGCGGTGAACGCACTGCCGACAACAACGCCGACTGCCATGTCCAGCACGTTGCCTTTGGAGATGAACTCTTTGAATTCTCCCAAAAAGCGAGTGATTGCGTTTGATTTCTTCTGTGGGTCTTTGGTTTCAGTAGCCATTTTCTTGTCCTTTCTATTCTGCTGCGTTGTGAAAAAGGGAAACAACTGCAAACAGAATCCTTGATTTTTTATGATTATACCATAAATCAACACAAATTGTCAAATTGCATACCAAAAATCGGAGCGTTGCTTTTTTGTTGGAATTTTTTGTATGGTACAAAAAAACTATCAGGGTTGACAAATAAAACTAATAGTAGTATACTAGAAAAGAGTAAAATCAGAAAAGGGGATTTTGGATGTTTTGTAAAAATTGCGGACATGAATTGCCGGAGGATGCAAAGTTTTGCATGAAGTGTGGAACACTTTTGAAATCAGAATCTTCCTCAACGGAAACGGATGGGAAACCGATCGCATCGAATGCAGAGGGCAGTCAAACCGTCCATACCAGTGCCGTTGCGAACAGGGAACGGCTTCTTTGGGTGATGGTTGTGATTTTGGTTGTTGTTGTGGGAGTTCTTGCAATTGCATTGGGAACAACCAAAATGGGAAAACAAAACAATGTTGAACCAAACAATGAAGCCATTGCAGAAGTGCAGGATTCTCATGAAACTACAACCACAGATTTGACAACGACAGCAGCCACGACAACCATTACCACCACAAAGGCAACGACAAAAGCAACCACTGCTGCAATCACAACAACCAAACAGACAACGGCAACCACCGCAGAAAAGGTACAAACCTATAGCGTTACATTTGAAGCAGATGAATTGATTGCACAAGCTGGCTTGATGCTGAATGGTCATGTAGGAATTGCAGTTTTGAGCAATTTGACATGCACCAATGGAACTGCAAGTGTTGAAACAAGTACGACCTATATTTATGATTCTCTGATTCGAGTGACTGTAACAGGTGCAACCGCTGGGGAAGTTAAGATTAGCGGAACGATTACAACCTATGGATTAGATACGTTGGACGGCCAGACCGTTTCTTATCCAGATTCTTCCGGTACATTTATCGTCAGCAAAACAGTTGGAGGCAATTCCGGCAATGCATCCAATGCAAGTCAAAATGCAAATTCATCGAATAATGCTTCTCATGTCTCCAATTCTGTCAGTGGAATGAAAGGGCAAATCAACTGCCATGGAGGAACGGTTGCAGGATTTACCACGGATTATGTAGTAAATAGCGGTGCATGTGGAATCGTTCGGCAGAGTTTGGGCAATACTTGGCACGTAACCGCAAAAAATTCGTGTTACAATTACGGAATCACTTGGTATGAACTGTGGGATTCCGATGACGGAGATTATTACGGCTGGGTGGATGCCAATTACATTGATTTCTATTAAGCGTCAAAAATAAAACATACAGCGGGAGCAGGTGCATTCATTTGCTCCCGTTTTGCGTGTTGGAAGTGATACGAGGGATTTTGTAGAGAATTAAAACTAATGGGGTTGGCAAACAGAGCTAATAGTGTTATACTGTAGAAAAAATAGATTCGAAAAGGGGATTGATCATGTTTTGTAAAAATTGTGGACGGGAATTGCCAGATGATGCAAAATTTTGCGTACAATGCGGAGCATCTATGAAACAAAAAGCGGAATCGACAGAAAAAACTAAAAAAACAGATACCTCTAATGTAGAAGGCAGTCAAGCAGTCAGTGCCAGTTCGATTGTGAAAAAGGAATGGTTTCCATGGGCGATTGTTCTGCTTTTGGCAGTGCTTGTTGGAATTCTTGCAATTGCGTTGGGAACAACGAAAATGGGAAAACAAAATACCATAGAACCAAATGATAAAAACATTGCAGAAGTGCAGGACTCTCATGAAACGACGACCACAGATTTGACAACAACAGCGACAATCACCACCACAAAGGCAACTACAGTGACCACTACCGTGACAACGACTACGACCATTGCAACCACTGCCAAACCAGTGGTAACCGCAAAACCAAAGCCGTATGTCACTGCCTCTGCAAAGACATTTTTGCTCTCCGGATATGATGGCTCTAAGGTGCGGTTATATTTAGACGGCAATTTCTATAAAGCCTACATCAAAATAAACGGCATCAGTTATGATACCACCGTATTGCGAAGCGATTTCAGCGATTATGTGGAATTGCCGTTTAATCCGATTGCAAATCCAGAAACCACGCTTTCTGTCACACCGTATGATGATGCCGGAAATGCTGGAGATACAGTTACTTGTGCGATTCCAACCGATGCAGAAGGAACAATCAATACAGGTGGAATTTTAATTGATGGTCTCAATATAAGAGGACAAATCAACTGTCATGGCGGTGTTGTAGCTGGATATACGACTGATTATGTTGTAAATGGCGGTGCATGCGGAATGGTTCGGCAGAGCCTTGGAGATACTTGGCATATAACTGCAAAGAATTCGTGTTACAACTACGGAACGAATTGGTATGAACTATGGGATTCCGATGACGGGGATTATTACGGCTGGGTCGATGAGAATTACATTGATTTCTATTAAGTGTCAAAAATAAAACATGCAGCGGGAGCAGATGAAACCATTTGCTCCCGTTTTTCTATAGGGAAGTTGCAGCTTGATTTCTATTTTCCAGCTGGATTTCCGCTTGACATTCTAAGGGTAAAATGTTATAATAATAGCAGTATGCCAACCTGTCTATTAAATGGTATTGCAGTATATTTTTTCGCTTTTGTGGAATACTGTTTGAAAAACAATTCACAGGAAAGGCGGAATGGATATGCAGACATCATGGACAGCATCCACTGCGGCAGAAACGCCTTCTGCCACAGATGAATCAGAACAGCAGTTGCAAGAAGCCGTTTTGATTGCAGAATCCGGCAGCATTCGCCCACAGAATGCAAAACATCTCATCCACTGTTTAACCATCATTGGACAGGTGGAAGGGCATTATATCCTGCCGGCTGAAAATAAAACAACCAAGTATGAACACATCATTCCCGCTTTGATTGCGATTGAACAGGATCGCAGCATTGAAGGACTGATGATTTTACTCAATACGGTTGGCGGTGACGTGGAAGCAGGGCTTGCCATTGCAGAAATGATTGCCGGAATGCAAACCCCGACCGTTTCTCTGGTGCTGGGCGGCGGTCATTCCATCGGAGTGCCGCTGGCAGTGAGTGCGAAGCGGTCTTTTATTGTGCCTTCGGCAACGATGACGATTCACCCCGTCCGGACAAATGGACTGGTTGTCGGCGTGCCGCAGACATTTGCTTATTTTAATCAGATTCAAAATCGAATTATCGAATTTATTACACGGTGCAGTCACATCCAAACGGAACGGCTGCTTTCTTTCATGCATCGTACAGATGCCCTTGCAACCGACATCGGTTCGATTCTGACCGGTGAAGAAGCAGTGGCAGAAGGGCTGATTGACCAGCTCGGCAGCTTACAGGATGCGATTTCCTGCCTGTATGAATTGATTGAAGCAGCACCGCTGCGTTATACGGATGCGTCTGTGCCGTCATCTACACTGGGAAAGGACGGTTGCAGTGGGACGAACGGCAAAATCAAAACCAAAGAAAAAAGCCACCCCCAAAAATAGCGATCATCAAAATACGCAGGGATTTAATGCAGCCGAAATCAAAGGGGCTGCCGATGCGGATACCAAAAAAGAAGAAAAACTCACCGAGAAGCAGAAAGCGGATTTGAAATTCAAATCCGTTCTGCTGATGGTGTCAGCGGCATTGGTATTGCTGCTGGTATTCATTCCGGGAAGTTCCGGCTGGAGATGGATGCACAATGGATTACTGGGACTGTTTGGTGTTTCGGTTCTGACATGGCCGATTGTATTGGTTTTGGCAGGGCTATTCTTACAGCGGCAGATTCAGGGACAAAAGCCAAAGGAACACCGCCCGAAAGATGTCAGTACATATTTTTTGTATGGATTGGGCATTGCGGTTTTGGTCAGCAGTACGGTGCAGGTCTGGTTTGGAGAGACGCTCCGAACCAAGAACCCGATAGATGCTCTGATTGCATTTTATCACGCTGGGCAGGATAATCCCTTGTTCAATGGCGGTGCAATCAGTGTGCTCGCCTATATCTTATCGGCTCTGCTGGGCAGTCCCGGCGATAAAATTTGTGTCTTGTTTGTCCTGTTTTTAGTCGTCATGTGGCTGATGGGCTGGGATATGCTGGACTTGAAAGATTGGGTCTGTCGGGCTGGCGGTTTCCTCCGAAATCTGCTGTTCCCGACCAAAGATGCGTTACCAGCGGAAGAAGACGTTCCAGATTTGGAAGAACCAAAAAGAATCGGCTTTTTCTCCAACTTATTCCATAAGGCAGAAGAACAGGAGCAGGAAGCGGAAGCAGTGCAAGCTTCAGAAGCACAAAATACACAGGAATTGGATGCTGGCGAAATCATCGCTGCAACCGATGGGTTAGCGGAAACACCGATACCACCGCAAGAACCGCCTTTACAAGAGCCGTTTCAGATGCAGTATGATGCTGCCGTTGAACCAACGCTTGATGTTGAACCTCCAGAGCCGGAAGAACCGATTTTTGAGCCAGAATCGGAACAGATGCCAAGACAGTTGGATTTGTTTCAGGAGCAGGAAATGGGAGCAATTGTTCCGGAAAATGCAATGCATCCAGAGCCGGAAGAGCCTGCTTATCAGATCCCAAGCCTTTCCCTGTTGAAGCGGAGTAACAACACGGGCAAAAGTCCGGAGATCCAACAGGAATTGGAACGCAATAAAAGAATGCTGGAGGAAACCCTGAAAGATTTCAATGTAGGTGTTTCCATGAAGGATGTTCAGCGTGGGCCATCTGTTACCAGATATGAAGTGCAGCCGAATGCCGGGGTAAAAGTTTCTAAAATTACAGGCTTATCGGATGATATTGCCTTGAATCTTTCTGCCCAGAGCATCCGAATTGAAGCCCCTGTTCCGGGAAAATCAGTCGTAGGGATTGAAGTCCCGAATCGGAAAAAAGATGTGGTGAAGCTGCTGGATATTCTCGAATCCGATGCATTCCAGAATGCGAAAAGCCAGCTGGCGTTTGCAGTCGGAAAGGACATCGCCGGAAATGCGATTATTGGCGACATTGCAAAAATGCCGCATTTGATTATCGCCGGTGCAACAGGCTCTGGTAAATCTGTCTGTACCAATTCCATCATCATGAGTATTCTGTTTCATGCGACACCGGAACAGGTGCGGTTGATTTTGATTGACCCGAAGATTGTAGAATTTCGGGTGTATGAGGACATTCCCCACTTGCTGATTCCGGTTGTCACTGACCCGAAAAAAGCAGCTGGTGCATTGAACTGGGCAGTACAGGAGATGGAACACCGTTACCAGACCTTTGCGGACAACGGGGTACGGGATTTGGCAGACTATAACAAGAAAATCCAGAGTCAGCCCGACGGGCAGACGCTGCCGCAAATTGTCATTGCGATTGATGAGTTGGCAGACTTGATGATGACCGCATCCAAAGAAGTGGAAGATGCCATCTGTCGGCTGGCACAAAAGGCAAGAGCTGCTGGAATGCACTTGATTATTGCAACGCAGCGACCAACCACTGATATTATTACGGGCTTGATTAAAGCGAATATTCCGAGCCGAATTGCCCTGTCTGTCATGTCACAGGTGGACTCTCGAACGATTTTGGATACAGGCGGAGCAGAAAAACTGCTGGGGCATGGTGATATGCTGTATTTGCCGAACGGCATGCCGAAACCGATTCGTGTACAGGGCTGTTTTGTTTCCACAGAGGAAATTGAAAAAACAGTGGCATTCGTCAAGCAGCAAGCACAGGCGGCTTATGATGATTCTGCTTTGGTCGGTGTTGAACAGAATATTCCGGTTCTGAAGGGTGAAACGGCAAGTCCGGACGGAAATGCAGATCCTCGACTCGAAGAGGCGATTCAGGCAGTTGTAGAGTTGGGGCAGGCATCCACGTCTTCATTGCAGCGTTATTTGAATGTTGGCTATGCTCGTGCTGCCCGAATGATTGACGAACTGGAAAAGATGGGGATTGTCGGCGGATACAACGGGGCAAAACCTCGAAAAGTACTGATGACCAAGCAGCAGTATGAAGAACGAAAAATGCGGAATCTGCCGTAAAAGAAACCAAGAGGAGGAACAGCCGTTATGGCACAAGGCTTTTTGCCGGTTACAAAAAAAGAATTGCTGGAAACGGGCGTTTCCCAGCCGGATTTTGTCTATGTGGTCGGGGATGCATATGTAGACCACCCCAGTTTCGGGGCTGCAATCATCTCCCGTCTGCTGGAATCACAGGGCTATTCCGTGGCAATGCTGCCGCAGCCGGATTGGCGGAGCACCAAGGACATCATGCGGTTTGGAAAGCCCAAGCTGGCATTTTTGGTGACAGGCGGCAATATTGATTCCATGGTGGCACATTATACCGCTGCCAAGCGAAAACGCAGCCAAGATTCTTATTCCCCCGGCGGAAAAGCCGGACTTCGTCCAGACCGTGCCGTGATTACATATTGTCAGTGTATCCGCCGAGCATATCCGGATGCAGTGATTGCTATCGGCGGACTGGAGGCATCCTTGCGGCGGTTTGCACACTATGACTACTGGTCGGATACGGTCAGACCGTCTATTTTGGTGGAAAGCGGTGCAGATTTCCTGATGTATGGAATGGGGGAACACTCCATTACAGAGATGGCAGCTCGTCTGCGGGATGGTGAGCCGATTTCTGCCCTGACCGATATTCGAGGGACTTGTTACCTGACAGACCCTGTCAATACCCCATGGGGAGCGGTGCAGTGCCCAGACTTTGCACAGGTTGCCAGCGATAAAAAGGCATATGCCAAGGCAACCCGTCAGCAGTACGACCAGCAGGATGAAATCTATGGAAAGACGGTCATTCAACGGCATGGGAAACAGATGCTGGTGCAAAATCCACCAGCATTGTCGCTGACGCAGGAAGAATTAGATGCCGTGTATCAGCTGCCATTCCAGCGAAAGCCGCACCCGATGTATGATGCACAAGGTGGTGTGCCGGGAATTGCAGAAGTACAGTTTTCCATCGCCCATAATCGGGGCTGTTTCGGATATTGTAATTTCTGTTCCATTGCCCTGCATCAGGGCAGACGTGTCACCTGCCGCAGCGAGGAATCCATTTTAAAAGAGGCAAAGCAGATTACAGAAATGCCCAACTTTAAGGGCTATATTCACGATGTTGGTGGGCCTACGGCAAACTTCCGTGCTCCATCCTGCAAAAAGCAGCTGACAAAGGGACTTTGCAAGGGCAAGAAATGCCTTGCTCCGGAGATTTGTCCGGCAATTCACGCCGACCATTCTGAATATCTGCACATTCTCCGGCAGCTGCGAAAGTTGCCCAAGGTGAAGAAAGTCTTTATCCGTTCCGGTATCCGATTTGATTATCTGCTTGCCGACCCAGACGACACTTTTTTTCGGGAATTGGTACGGGAACACACCAGCGGTCAGCTGAAAGTTGCTCCGGAACATTGCAGCAATCATGTATTGGATAAGATGGGAAAGCCGCATTTTGAACACTATCAGGCATTTCAAAAGCGGTTCTATGAGATTACTAAGAGCATTGGCAAGGAACAGTATTTAGTCCCTTATCTGATGTCCTCTCATCCGGGCAGCACGTTGCAGGATGCAATTGCACTGGCAGTTTATCTGAAAGAAAATCACATCCATCCGGAGCAGGTACAAGACTTCTACCCAACGCCCGGAACGATTTCCACTTGTATGTATTATACCGAATATGACCCCTATACGATGGAACCCGTCTTTGTTCCGAAAACAGAGCAGGAAAAGGCAATGCAGCGTGCTTTGCTGCAATCGTTCTTGCCGCAGAACCGTCCTTTGGTGCTAGCAGCCCTGCGGAAAGCCGGTAGAATGGATTTGGTTGGAAACGGTGCACACTGCCTGATTCCAGCAGGTTCAGAGCGGAAAGACACCCACGCAAAGAAATCATCAACTCGGCAGCCTGCCACAGCAGCTGCAAGACGAAACGGAGGCACTTCAAAATGGCAGCAACCCAAAAAAGCAAACAACCAGCCGCCAAAAACGGCAAACAGAAAGCCAACCAGCAGAAAGAAAAAATCATTGGGCTGATTGCACTGATTGTCGTTGCCTTTGCAGGCGGTGCAAAAGTGTTCGGCTGTGCACCAGCGGTGGATTCCAATGCGAGTGCAACCGTTTCTTTTCTGGATGTTGGACAGGGGGACAGCGTTCTGATTCAGGCAGCCGGAAAAACCGTCTTGATTGACGGCGGTGAACGAGATCAGGGCAGTGTCGTACTGGACGACCTGAAGAAATATGGTGTTACCACCATTGATTACATGATTGCTTCTCATCCGCATTCTGACCACATCGGCGGATTGGTAGATGTGTTGGAAGATGCAGCCGTTTCTTCTGATTTGACCGTTTCCATGGTGCTGCTGCCAGAAGTGCCGGACAAAGATGTGCCAACTACACGTGTCTATGAAGCATTTTTGGATGGCATTGAAGACAACCACATTGACCCTACCTTTGTATCGGAAAAGCAGACCTTGAATTTAGGCGGCAGTACTACACTGGAACTGATTGCTCCGCCAGCTGGAAAAACCTATTCTTCCCTGAATGATTATTCCATGGCAGCATATCTGAACTGTGGCGGAAAAACATTTCTGTTTACAGGTGACGCAGAGAAGAACGAGGAAGCAGACTGGCTGGAAAACGGCGTGTTTGACGGGATGCACGCAGATGTCTTTAAGGCAGGTCACCACGGCAGCCGGACTTCTTCCAGTGAAGCCCTGCTGGAGCAGATTCAACCAACCTATGCAGTGATTTCCTGCGGAACAGATAATTCCTATGGCCATCCGCATGAAGAAGCACTCGACCGTCTTGGCGTTTACTGCGATAAGATTTACCGGACGGATTTGGATGGAACGGTTATCTGTAAGGTAGAAGACGGGGAATTGAAGTGGTCGTTTGATAAGGAGTATGCATCATGATCATCATTGACCGCATGGATGACGGCGTTGCCGTTCTGGAAACTGACACGGGAATGCAGACAGTACCAGCAGACCAGATGCCGGAAGGGGCACGGGATGGCGATGTTCTGCAATGGGTTCATGACCACTATGAAGTAGATGCGATTGCAACCGAAGAACGTCGAAACCGGATGTTGGAACGGATGCGAAAACGAAAAAGAGGAAGGGACTAAATGGAAGCAGATGTACTCATCATTGGTGGAGGAGCTGCCGGAACGGTGGCTGCTCTGCTGCTGGCGAAAGCCGGAAAACACTGTATCATCTTGGAAAAAAATGGACAAATTGGGAGAAAGCTGCGGATTACCGGAAAAGGTCGCTGCAACCTCACCAATGCCTGTGATTTGGATACGCTCATGGCAAATGTGCCGAGAAATCCAAAGTTCTTGTACAGTGCGTTTGCTCGCTGGATGCCGGAAGATGTGATGGCATATTTTGAACAGCTGGGTGTTCCGCTGAAAGTGGAACGGGGCAATCGAGTATTTCCGGTGAGTGACCGAGCAGAAGATATTGTTGCAGCGTTGCAGCGTGCCCTGAAACGGGCAGGAGTTCCCGTTTATCGGGAAACCGTGCAGCAATTGCTCCTGCAAGAAGGCCGCTGTACTGGCGTACAGACTGCCTCCGGCAAGCAGTATGCTGCAAAGTATGTGCTGCTGGCAGCTGGTGGGGCATCCTATCCGGCAACGGGTTCTACGGGGGACGGCTATACGCTGGCAAAGCAGGCAGGGCATACAATTGTGCCACCGCTGCCAGCACTTGTTCCGCTGGAAGTACAGGAAAAATGGTGCAGTGACTTGATGGGGCTTTCCCTGCGGAATGTTTCCCTGAAACTGTACAACGGAAAAAAATGCTGCTATGATGCATTGGGAGAGATGTTGTTCACACATTTCGGGGTTTCAGGGCCGTTGGTACTGACGGCAAGTTCTCTGCTGCCGGAGCAGATTCCGAAAGATGGCAGCTGTCGGCTGGAACTGAACCTGAAACCTGGCTTGACACCGGAACAGCTGGACAAACGCATACAGCGAGATTGTGCCGCCCACCCCAATCAGGCAATGGGCACGATTTTCCGAGGGCTGCTGCCGTTGAAACTTGTTCCCGTTTTTCTGGAAGCGGTTCACATTCCGCCGGAAACCAAGGCGAATGCTCTGACAAAAGAACAACGTCGGATTTTGGTGCAGGGCTTGCAGGCATTTCCGCTGCATATCACTGCAAGGCGTTCGCTGAAAGAAGCGATTATTACACGGGGCGGCGTTTCTGTTCGGGAAGTACAGGCGAAAACCATGGCATCCAAATGCTGTGAGGGCTTGTATTTTGCCGGAGAAGTGCTGGATGTGGATGCATACACCGGGGGATTTAATTTACAGATTGCCTTTTCCACTGCCGCTTGTGCAGCAGATGCCATTGGCAGTTTATGAAAAGGAACTATATCAAGCCCCTGTCTGGCATAGGAACGCAAG
>OKRU01000566.1_pt1 | contig 37275 bp, 34 predicted proteins | sample 1601131 | NCBI WGS metagenome assembly OKRU01 (sample SAMEA3541558, study PRJEB24748) | human gut metagenome | biome: human gut; feature: human-associated habitat; material: faeces | place: China | collected 2012
GATGAATAATTACTATGACAATGCTGTCAATGAATTTAGAGCGTGGAGAGAAAAAGCGCTCAAGTCGATAGCTCGAAGGATAGAGGAGGCAAAGCCGAAAGAACAAAAAGTAGAGGAAGTGGAGATATTTCACCATTTTCAGCTCTGACAACAGCGCTTGCAGCAACAATTGGTACCGGAAACATCGTAGGTGTTGCTACAGCCATGGTATCAGGTGGACCCGGAGCATTAGTATGGATGTGGTTGTCGGCAGCATTTGGAATTACATCAAAATTTAGTGAATGTATGCTTGCAATTAAGTATAGAGAAGTAAATGCTAATGGGGAAATGTCAGGTGGTCCTATGTATACAATGAAAAAGGCATTTAAAAATAAAAAGATTGGAGCAGTACTTGGCTGGGTGTTTGCCTTATTCGCTGTAATAGCATCATTTGGAATAGGAAATCTTACACAGGCAAACTCGATATCAGAGTCATTAAAATCTACATGGAACATCCCGACAAATGTTGTTGGGGTAATTCTTACAATTTTAGCTTTAATTATAATTGTAGGTGGAATCAAATCAATATCAAAAGTATCACAGGTTGTAGTACCTGCAATGGCAATATTTTATGTAATAGCAGGTTTAGTGGTAATTATAATTAATATAGAAAATGTTCCCGCAGGATTGACAGCAGTTTTTCAATCTGCAATAGGGATACAGCCACTTGCAGGAGGAGTAGCAGGAACAATTACAGCTTCAATGATGAACGCAATGAGATTTGGTGTAGCAAGAGGTGTTTTTTCAAATGAAGCAGGTATGGGTTCTGCTGCCATTACCGCAGCCGCAGCCCACACAGATCATCCGGTTCGCCAAGGTTATATCAATATGACTGGCACCTTTTGGGATACCATTGTGGTTTGTACGATAACAGGTCTTTGTATTGCCAGTTCTGGTGTACTTGGAAGTACAGAAACTACGGTTTCAGGTAGATATACTGCAACAGACACTTCTATTATAATAGAGGCTTCTAATGTTTCGGATGGGAAGGATGCCAATGAAAAATATGAATATCAAAGAGACACGACAGAAAATACATTGACTTTAACAGATCCAGACAATTCCTCTTTGGTACTTACTGCGGAAAAGAATGCAGAAAATCTGGTTGGTACTTGGTCAGATGCTTCTGGAAATAAGTATATATTTAACAAAGATGGTTCCTATGAATATGCTACGGTCATTAAGGGAGCATCCCTTACGATTCTGGCATTTGAAACGGTTCTTGGAAAGGTCGGAGCGGTATTGATTAGTATTGCGATTGCATTATTTGCGTTCTCTACTATACTTGGCTGGGAATATCACGGAGAAAAAGCGTTTGAGTATCTGGTAAAATCTCCAAAACTAAATATGATTTATCGTGTTGTATTTTCTTTGGTAGCTTATCTTGGTGCCACTACCGCATTGGATATTGTATGGAATTTTTCTGATATTGCCAACGCATTGATGGCAATTCCAAACTTAATCTGTCTGCTTGCATTAAGTGGTGAGATTGCAAAGGACATAAAAGAATTTCAGAAAATTATAAAAGAGGAGAGGGTAGCAAAAAATTAATATTTTAATGCAAAAAATTTAACAATTTTACATAAGTGCAATGTTATAATAGTTACTATCACCATATTGCAAAAAATGAGGGAAAGCTAAGTCTTTTTTGGTAAAAAAATGAAAGGGAGGGGATTTTTATGACAAAAAAGGGATTAGTGTATACAAATGATAGTTGTGTAGGATGCAACAAATGTATTAGTGTGTGTAGTTGTGTAGGGGCAATGGTCGCAAAGAAAGATGATAAGGGAAAAAACGTGATTACGGTAGATCCAGAGAAGTGTGTGGCATGTGGTGCCTGTCTGGATGTTTGTGAGCATAATGCTCGTACGTTTGAGGATGATACGGAACGATTTTTTGCGGATCTTGCAAGGGGAGAGAAAATCAGTATTTTAATTGCACCAGCATTTTTGGCAAATTATCCGAAAGAATACGAGAGTGTACTAGGAGGCTTAAAAAAGCTGGGTGTCAATCGAATGATTAGTGTATCCTTTGGTGCAGATATTACTACCTGGGCATATTTGAATTATGTGAAAAAATATGATTTTACAGGTGGGATTTCGCAGCCCTGTCCAGCGGTCGTATCTTATATTGAAAGATATGTTCCAGAACTATTACCTAAATTGTTTCCAGTGCAAAGTCCAATGATGTGTAGTGCAATTTACGCAAAGCAAGTGATGAACATTTCGGATAAATTGGCATTTATCAGTCCTTGTATTGCCAAAAAAGAAGAAATCAATTCCAAACGGGGGAAGGGATTGATTCAATATAATGTAACATTTGATCACTTAATGCGATATGTAAGAGAACATCAGATTAGTGGACCTTCTTGCAAAGATGAGATTTCTTATGGATTGGGTTCGATTTATCCGACACCGGGTGGACTCAAGGAAAACGTATACTGGTTTCTTGGAGAAGATGTTTTTATCCGACAGTGTGAGGGTGAAAAACATATGTATCAGTATTTACAAAAAAATAAAAAACAGATTGCAAAGGGAGAAACACCATATTTGTTTATTGATGCACTCAACTGTTCTGCAGGATGTTTATATGGTACAGCTACCGAATCGGAAAAGAATGCAACGGATGATGTAATGATGGAAATGATGCGTATCCGAAAGGCAAGCAAAAATAAAGAGTTTCGTCACACATGGTCTAAAAAACTCAGTCCAAAACAGCGTTTACGCTTGCTAAATAAGCAATTTTCACATTTGAATCTTGCGGATTATGTATGTGAATACGAGGATAAGTCGGAAAAATGTAAATTTAATATTCCAAGTCCTGCACAGTTAGATGAGATTTTTAATGAAATGGATAAAAGGACAAAAGAATCTAGGGAAATCAATTGTTCTTGTTGTGGATATGACACTTGTGAATTGATGGCAACAGCAATACACAATGGTTTTAATTACAAAGAAAGCTGCATCTATTATATGAAGGGGCAGGTGGAGATTGAGAGAACACATGCATGGGAACTTGCAGAGGAAGTCAAAGAGGATAAAGAAAAGATTTCTGAGCAAAAAGAGCTGATTTTACAGACGATTGAGCAGATAGATGCACAGTTTGAACATGTATATGAGGCAGTTGACCAAATGGTGACAGGAAATGAAGAAAGTGCAAGAGAGTGTAGTAATATTGCGTCTGGTATAGACGAAGTTGCTGCATTTTGCCGGTCTTTGAACGATACTTTAAATAGTATCAATGACTTTATTCAGGAATTGAATGTAAATAATGAGGAAGTCGTGTCGATTGCAGAACAGACAAATCTGTTAGCACTCAATGCTTCCATTGAAGCTGCACGCGCTGGTGAAGCAGGTAGGGGATTTGCGGTAGTAGCGAGTGAGATTAATGTGTTAGCCTCAGATTCGGGAGAAACTGCAAATCGAAGTACAGAAACACAGCAACATATTTTACGTGCAATTGATGATATTAAAAACGATACGGCAAACTTAAATAACATTATTACATCCATCAATGAACAAACAAATGATTTGGTTGATGTAACGCAGGAGATGAAAGAGTACAATAGTAGAATTTTAGCTTCTGCTACCAATGTAAAGGAGAGCTTAACAAAGTTGTCGAATTCTTAAAAAAGAAAAAGTGGTCTTTCGGATAATATTTTCCAAAGTTGTTGCATAGCATTTTTGCGTATTTCACAACAAAAAAAGTTCGTTTCACAACATTGGGGTATTACATATTTTTAATGTTCCGATATAAGCAACAAAAGAATGGTAAAGGATGTTACAACATGAGGATAGCAATATGTGATGATGAAAAAAATGTTAGGGAATTGATTGGCAAAAAAGTAAGGAAAGTGTATCCGAAGACAGAGCTTATATTTTTTGAGTCAGGAGAAGAAATACTTACATTTGAAGATGCGATAGATATCTTATTTTTGGATATTCAGATGCCGAGAAAAAATGGCATGGAGATTGCAAGAGAGTTACGAAAAAAAGAAAAAAATATGCTTCTTATTTTTGTAACAGCGTTGGAAGAATATGTATTTCAGGCATTTGATGTGGAGGCATTTCACTATCTTGTGAAACCGATTGCGGATAAAAAATTCAAAGAGGTACTGCAAAAGGCAGTAGAACAGCTTTCTGTCAGAAATAAAAAAGAAAATATACCAAAAGAAAACTATGTGATGATTAGCCGTAAAGGGCTTCACACAAAGGTATTACTTGATACCATCGTCTACGCAGAAGTTTTTAACAGGAAGGTTGTCATTCATCAATTAGATTCCGATATCGAATACTATGGAAAAATGTCTGAACTGGAACAGGTGGCAGGGGAAGATTTTTTTAGGACACATAGGGCATATTTGATTAATTTCAAATATGTGGAAAAATACGATGCGTCCACTGTTTATCTGGAAAGGGGAACGGTCCTTATGGCAAAACAAAAATTTCCAGAGTTTGTAAGACGATATATGAAATATAATCGCAGGAAGGGAAAGTAGACGATGGAATCTATGGAAATGTACTGGTCGATTGTTTCGCATATAGTTAATCTGATTAGCCTGCTTGTAGAAGGGTGGATGTTTTCTTATTTTATCAAACCTTTTTTAGAGAAAACAAAGTACGCTTGGGTGACTGGCGGGATATATTCTATTATTATGGTGATTTTGTATTTTGTGCCAGTTGAAATTGTGTATCCTAGGATTTTTGTGGCAGTTATCGTATATGTTCTTTTGTGCTTACTGGACAGGAAAAACATGGAACAAAAGATTGTGCTTCTTATCATCATGTATCTGCTTCAATGGGTTGCACATGGAATTGCCATAATACCAAGAAATATAGCATTTGCACTTTTTGTTAATGTGCCATACATGATGAAGCATACTATGCTGCAATTTACCAATTTCATTTGGATAGAAGCAGTATTTGTCCTAGTAAAAATGTTGCTTTTATATTTGATGGTGGTTGGAATCCATAAAGTTTATGTGAACAAAGGGGAAAATGTTAGCAAAAAGGAGCTTGGACTGCTTCTTTCTATATTGCTTACTTTCTTTACTGGATATTTTGCTTTTACATATTTTCCAGATTTATACGAAAAGGACACGGGACAATATATTTGGTATGTACATAAGGAATACGATATATTGAAAGCAATGTATCAGTTCATTTCTTGTTCGGCTTTGTTTATTACTATTTTGGGATATGAAAAAATAAAGGAAAAACAGAGGGAACACACGCAAAACCTGATTTTGGCAGAACAGATGGAGAACATGAAACATTATATCAGTGAAGTTGAAAAATTGTATAGTGATATTCGAGCGTTAAAACATGACATGGGAAATCACATAACCGTATTGGAAAATCTATTCTTGGAAGACGAGAAAGAGGAGACGGAAAAGTATTTTTCAAAACTAAAAGGTAAGTGGGGAGAAAGTGTAACAGCAATCAAAACAGGAAACCCTGTTACAGATGTAATTGTGATGCAAAAACAAAAAGAAATGGAAGAGAAAGGGATTCAATTTATTTGTACCTTTTCATATCCACAGGAAACGAAACTGGAAGCTTTTGACCTTGGGATTATTTTGAATAATGCACTTACAAATGCGATAGAAGCAGCAGGAGAGTGTAAAGAACCCTATGTTTCTCTTTCTTCGTATCGAAACAAAAATGCGTATTTGATAGAGATAAAAAATTGTGCAAAGAAAAAAGTAATATGCAATCAGAAAACGGGATTGCCAGAAACGACAAAACAGGATAAGGATAATCATGGATTTGGACTGGTAACTATTCGTAAAATGGCACAAAAGTATTATGGAGATATTGCGATTGAACAGGGAGAGAATTATTTTGAGTTAAGTGTTATGCTTATGGTAGAGTAAGAAAGAAAATAGATACAATTTCGTATTAAAAATATGGAAATTGTGTCTATTTTTTTCTTTTACAACAAGAAAAAGCTGTTTCACAACAGAGGTCTTTATCGTGCTAACAGAATTGTCGAAAGAACTGACAAAGAAACAAGTAAATTTTATAAAAAAGGATTGCGAAGATCCTTGACTTTATCGCATAGGAGGGCAAAATTATGAAGGTAATTAATAATAGTGGAGTAAATAGTGGTGTACAGGCAGGACGTTCAGGTAGAATGACACAAATGGATTCCGTTAGCAAAAGTATTCAAAATCAGATTGCAAATGCACAGAAGGAGTTGCAGGAGTTATCTTCAAATGAAAATCTTTCGATGGAAGATAAGATGAAGAAGCGACAGCAAATTCAGCAGGAAATCACCAATCTGAATCAGCAGCTTAGACAACATCAGATTGAGCAGAGAAGAGAGCAGCAAAATCAGAATGTAGCAGCGAACGATACGGCAAATGCGACAAATAAAACATCTGTTGAGCAGGGTAGTAGTAGCTCAGATGCAAGTATGCAGGCAATGCTTACAGCGGATTCTGCTATGAAACAGGCGAAAGTTCAGAAAAACGTGGCAACCCAAATCAAAGGAAAGGCAAGTGTGCTGGAGTCGGAGATAAAGACGGGTCATGGCAGAGGAGCAGCTACAGAAAAGAAAGAAGAGGAACTAGCAAATTTACAGACAAAAATGCAATCCACAACTACAGCACAAATAGCCTCGCTGGCTAATGCAAATAGTGCTATGGAGAAAGCGATACAGGGAGACAGCGAAGTAGAAGAAAATGACAATAGAAAAGATGGGGTTAGAGAAACAAAGGAAAAAACAAATAGTATGATAGAGCAAAAAATGGAGGTATCAAATAAAAATGAGACAACCGATCATTTACCTGAAGAAAAAGCAGTAGGAAAGGTAAAACAAATGACCTATCAGTCAATAGATGTTCGATTATAAGTTTTAAGCTTTATTGCAACAACTTGGAAGTGTATGACGGTAATAGTTGGATGTTGGAGTGTAAATTTTAAGCGTTATCCCATCAAGTAAACCTTAGTTCCTTTTATAGCATATAAGCAAGTAATAAAGTAGATTGCGAATATCCTTGCCTACAAATCTATAGTAAAAAGAATGGTATCCGAAAACTATAAATGATATACTGTTTGTAGATACAATAAAAATGACTGGATAACCTACAGAGAGAAAAAATGAAATAGGAAAGAAAACATACTCTGTAAGGAGAAGTTAGACATGATGTAAAAGAAAAGGAGATACAAAGTATGGGACTAATGAAATGTCCAGAATGTGGAAAAGAAATTTCAAATAAGGCACCTGCCTGTATCCATTGTGGATACCCATTGCAACACTTTGTAGAAGAAAAGCAAGAGAGTGTATTTTATAAACTTACACTAAAAAGTGTTGGGGTAAAAAAGGTAAGAACCATTAAGCTTGTAAGAAAAGTTAAAAATTGTGGATTAAGAGCTGCGAAAGCGTTTATAGATTGTCTGCCAAAATTGATTGTGGGTGGATCTTGAAGATGCACAAAAATTGCAGAAACAGTTTTCTGATTTGGGAAATACGGTTGTGATAGAAGAAGATGTTTCGGCTACTGTTAGGAATTCTATTTTTGATTACTAGAAGGAATGTGACGATTATTAGGTGTTATGTAGATGCCTATTGATTTGAAAGCTATGTCTTAGAGAAAATTATAGAAAAAATGAGGTGATTGCTACTGGATTCGTTGATGGAGACTTAGAGATTATAATAAAAGACAGATGCATAAAAAAATAATTGTTTGTAGGAAAGAAACTTGCATATGTGGAGAAAAATACATGTGCAGGTTTCTTTTGTATTTGATTAGTAATTAAAATAAGTATTTGCCTGTAATCTTGTTATTTATATTTGCTAAGAAAGAGTAAGGAATTCTTTTATGGGGATAGTTATATAAATATTTGAAAAAGTGGATTAGGAATAAACTTCGTTTGTTATAATAGAAAGTTATGGTGTTATATTTTGTTATAGAGAAAAATAAGAAAGATTATTTGACTAGAATATCGAGAAATAATAACTGTAAAAAAAAGGTAGCATTTGATAAACAAGTTGTGATATACTCAGTGTATATAAATGAAAAAGTGTATATATAAAGGTAACAAGAAGATTGGAAAAAGATTACATGTATGAAATGAGTAAAAGTACGTGGACTTTAGGCAAGATAGACTATTTTAGGAGGATAATAAAATGGGAGTTATTATTGGGTTAGATATAGGAATTGCATCGGTTGGATGGGCTGTTGTGGATAGGGAAAGCTATAAAGTAATAGAATCTGGTTCAAATTTATTTACATCGGCAGAAGCTAGTCAAAATGTAGCAAGAAGAGAGTTTAGACAGAAAAAACGTTTATTAAGAAGAGAATATAATCGTATAAAAGATTTCGAAGTTCTTTGGATGAAAAGTGGATATTCCATTCCGACAGGGAGTCGTAATGATATATTGCAGTTGCGTGTAAAAGGATTACAGGAAAAATTAAGTCAGGATGAATTGTTCCTTGTCTTAAGAAATTTATTAAAACATAGAGGCATTTCCTATTTGGATGAGGCGTTGGACGGGGCTGATAGCGGAAATAGTGATTATGAAAAAGGCATAGTAAAGAATGAACAGGAATTAAAAGAAGGAAAATTTCCTTGTGAAATTCAGTTGAAACGTTTAAATGTTTATGGTAAATATCGAGGAAGGATAATGATTGCTAAAGATGAAGAAAGGATAACATTATCTAACGTATATACTACCAGTGCATATCAAAAAGAGGCAGAACAAATTTTAGAAACGCAAAGAAAAGAAGGAGTTGGAATTACAGAGGACTTTGTTCAGCAATATATGATGATTTTTTCAAGAAAGAGAAAATATTATGAAGGACCTGGAAATGAGAAATCTCGTACAGATTATGGAAAATATACAACTCGAATCAATCCTGAAACAGGTGAATATGTAACAGAAGATAATATTTTTGAAAAATTAATTGGAAAGTGTAGTGTAAAGCCAAATTTGATGCGAGCTGCAGGCGCAACCTATACAGCGCAGGAATTTAATGTTTTAAATGACTTAAATAATTTAATGGTTAATGGAAGAAAATTAGAAGAAATGGAAAAGATAGAAATTGTGGAAGCAATGAAATCTGCAACATCTGTTACGGTTAATGTTGAAAAGATTATAAGGCAAGTAATAGGAACGGATATTTTATCTTTGACTGGAGCAAGGTTAGATAAAGATGACAAGCCAGAATTTCACCAATTTGAATTGTATCGAAAATTAAAAAGGGAATTTGGAAAGTGTAATATAGACATAGATAAATTTTCAATTGAACAATTGGATAAGATTGGAAACATTCTTACGCTAAATACAGAAAAAGAAGGTATTTTACAGGGATTTGTTCGACAAGAATTAATTCTTACAGAAGATGAGAAGGAGTGTTTAATTCAATTTAGAAAGAAAAATGGAAAATTATTTAATAAATGGCAATCTTTTTCGCTTGAGGTTATGCAAGAATTAATACCAGATATGTATGAGCAACCGAAAAATCAAATGGAATTATTAACTGAAAAGAAAATGTTTCAAAGTAATATGGAGAAGTTTAAGGATTGTACAAGGATTCCAAGTGCATGTATAACTGAAAAAATTTATAACCCGGTTGTTTGTCGAGCTATTCGTGTTACAATAAGTATTGTTAATGCATTAAAAAAGAAATATAAAAGCATTGATCAAATTATTGTGGAAATGCCACGAGATCGAAATGAGGATGAACAGAAGAAAAGAATTACCAAAGCGCAAAAGACCAATGCAAAAGAATTAGAAAATATTATAAAAAAGATAAAAGGAGAATATGGAATTACTATTTCGAACGAAGAGTTTAGGGGGCATAAAAAATTAGCACTAAAATTAAAATTATGGAATGAACAAGAAGGAAAATGTTTATATTCTGGAAAAGCGATAGAAATTTTAGATCTTTTACATAATCCCAATATGTTTGAAATTGATCATATTATTCCATTATCGATTTCTTTTGATGATAGCCGCAGCAATAAAGTTTTGGTGTATGGAACAGAAAATCAGGAGAAGGGGAATTTAACTCCATTCATGTATTTGCAAAGAGTAAATAGGGATTGGGATTTTGATGAATTTATGAGTTTTGTATTGGAATTAAAGGAGAGAAAAAGTATTTCAAAGGCAAAAGTAGATAAACTATTAGAGTACAGGGATATTACCAAGGTCGAGGTTCTAAAGGGCTTTATTGCTAGAAATATTAATGATACTAGATATGCTTCTAGAGTTGTGCTAAATACATTGCAGGAATATTTTAAGGCAAAAGGGGCAAACACAAAAGTTAAAGTGATACGAGGTAATTTCACGCATCAAATGAGAAATGCATTATATTTAGAAAAGAATAGGGAAGCATCGTATGCACATCATGCAGTGGATGCTATGTTATTATGTTATTCTCAAATGGGATTTGATGCGTATCATAAATTACAGGAAAAGTTTATTGACTTTGAGCAGGAAATTATTTTAGATACAAAGGTATGGGAACAGCAGATGGATTCTAGAACCTATAAAGAGCTTATGTATCAGGATAAATGGATGACTATTCGAAAAAATATTGTGGATGCGGAAAAACGAATAAAATATTGGCATAAAGTTGATAAAAAACCAAATCGTGCGTTATGTAATCAGACTATTCGTGGAACAAGACAGATTGATGGAAAAATCATGAAGATTAACAAGGTCGATCTTTATTCTAAGAATGGGTGGAAAACATTGAAAAAATTATTAGATTCGGGAAAAGAAGAACGATTTTTGATGTACGAAAAAGATCAGAGAACGTGGACTGATATGTTGAGAATTATAGAGGAATATCGTGATGCTGAAAATCCATTTGTAGAATATGAAAGAGAAACTGGAGATTATTTGCGAAAATATTCTAAAAAGCATAATGGACCGAGAATTGTGCAGCTAAGGTATACAGACGGGGAAGTTGGCAGTTGTATTGATATATCACATAAATATGGTTTTGATAGAGGAAGTCAAAAGGTTATTTTGGAAAAACTAAATCCATTTCGCTCAGATGTTTATTATAATAGACAAGAACAAAAATATTATATAGTGGGTATCAAATATTCGGATTTGAAATTTGAAAAGGGAAAGTATGTGATAAGTGAGGAGGCGTATAATCAAATTCTTGTGCAAGAAAAAATGATGTCTGTGTCGGATACTAGGTTAGATTTAGAACGTTTAGGATACGAATTTTGTTTCTCATTGTATAAAAATGACTTTATAGAATATGAAAAAGATGGAAAGTATTTTACGGAACGTTTTTTGTCTAGAACGAATCCAAAAGCAAAAAATTATATTGAAACAAAACCGATTGCTGCAGCCAAATATGAAAAACAAAGATTAGTTGGACTTTCAAAAACGAAATCGATTAAAAAGATTTATGTGGATATTTTGGGAAATCGATATTATTGCAAAAAAGAAAAAGCTAACTTGTAAAACTAAATTCCGTATGAAAGAGTAAATTCCACCTATATGAAAAAATTGAGGAAAAATGTGAATTTTTTTGTCCATTTCCTGATTGATGTGATAAAATAAAAGTATATTTTTACCTAAATCAAGGAAAAATGGGTATGACAAACAAGCCTCTGAAATTTGTGTGTGAAAAAGTAAATTCCACAGGCTGGGTACAGTTTTTGTGAAATTCCTGTTTTGACAGCGATTTGTAAAAATGTTGGTTACACGTATTTCGTTATTTTAATAGCGAAGGTGTAAGGTTTACAGTGTCAGGCTCAATAGATTTGAGCTGCAAGGCTCGGAGCATATCCGGGTCATACTTTTCTAAAGCAAGCATGTATGGTGTCATTCCTCCGAGTTTCTCTCGAGGGTAGGAATTGATGTGGTCAACGCATTTTCGAATGTCCCATTGAGTTAGATGTTCAAAAACAGTTCCTTTAGGAAGTATCATTCGCAAAAGAGTATGTACTTGCTCAATGCCGCCTTTTTGATTACTTCTCATAGGATCGCAGTAATAAATGCATGTTCTTTGGATGCCATCAATACCTGTTTCGAGTTTAATCGGATCAGAGAATTCGCTTCCTCTGTCTGTGAGACAAACCCCGAACATAGTAAGAAACGCATAGGTTCCAAGTGATTTTTCCATTTTGTCTATAGCATTTTTAACACAGCGAAAGGAATTGTTCGTTAGAATACGGGCAACAAATAACTCTATTTCTGGAATGTAGAAGGTTAGGATGCATTTGTTTGAACCTTTAGCAGAAACGACGGTATCCATTTCTACAAATTCCTTAGGATTGAGTGAGCGAAAATCATTATAAGTCCTGCCTTTCAAGTATTCTCGATTGGCAATGCCCTTTTTTGTATTTTTGCGAGGTTTGAATTTAACTTTTCGTTTTAAGTCGATATCCCGAACAAGAAGTACCTGTTGATTGATATAGTTATAGAGCCCTTTGACGCTTATATTTAACTCGGGATGATTGTTTACTATAACATAAGGAGATTGTCCTTGTTTTATAAGTGGAGCAACTATGGCATTCATCTCCAATGCCTCCTGTCTGGTTAAATTCACTCCCTGACGTGAGGAAGAACGCAACTCTTCGTATTTTCGTTGGGCAAATTTAGCATTATAAGTGTATTTATGTGGCACTGTACAGCGACTTTTTTGTTTGTCGCAGCCATTACAGACATAAGGTGCTCTGTTCAGACGATTGCATTGTTCTTTTTCAAAATCTTTGCAGACTTGATTGCATTTGATACAAGAGGGGCATTTTGTGTTGCAAATAAAAAGCTTATCACAGGCATTTGTTTTACGGCATTTGAAACGCTTTTTACAAAAGTTATGCGGATTGTTGAAGGTCCTTTTTGGGTGGATATCATCCATTCTGTGCAAACGGATTTCCTTTGAAATAGTAGTCGGATCTTTGCACAAGAACCTAGCAATCATTTGAAAGGAAAGACCTTGATCTAGAGAGTCTTCAATGTACTGTCTGTCATGTAAAGTAAGGTGTTTCTGGTTTCCTGGAATACTGTTTGACATAATGATTCTCCTATCTACGCTGTCATAACATTGATAGAAGTTTACCGTATATTGGGAATATGTGAAAGACTTAATTCCATTTAGTTATAAAAATGTACGACTTAATTCCACTTGGGTTGGAAAAAGTGGAATTTACTTTTTCATTTTAGGCAAAAAAGAAAAATTTATAAAAGAAGTTGACATTTGATGATAAATTTGTTATATTAATTATAGTAGATTTTTGCGATAACTCAATTTTTTCAGATCTACTAAAACAAGGCTTTATGCCGAAATCAAGGACATCGATGGATGTCCTTTTTTTTATAGAAAATAGGGGGAGAGATTATGGGATTTCGAGTTGTGTTGATTGAAAGTAATGTGGGGATACATTTAAAATTAAACAATTTGGTGATTAATACAGAAAATAGGGATATTTGGATACCTATAGAAGATATATCTATTTTAATTTTGGACAATACCAAAATAACGCTTACAGCTAGGATGCTTTCTCATTTGGCTGAATATAATATAGGAGTGATTTTGTGTAATCAAGAACATTTGCCGATAGGGTTTTATTCTTCATATGATAATCATAGTAGAATTTCAAAATGCATAGGTTATCAAATCCATGCATCTTATGAGTTTTATCAGTATTTATGGCAGAAGATTGTACAGACTAAAATCGAAAATCAAGCTAAAGTATTGCAATTGTTGAAAAAAGATGAGGATGCTATAAGAAATGTAAAATCTTTTTGTGAAGAAATTCAACCAGGAGATTCAACAAACAGAGAGGCACATGCAGCAAAAGTTTATTTTAATACGCTAATGGGAACTTCTTTTTCCCGAGGAAATGATGACCTATTATTAAATTCAGGATTGAATTATGGATACACAATTTTTCGGTCGCTTTTTGCTAGATTGTGTGTGGGCTATGGACTTAATAGTCAGTTAGGAATTCATCATTGCAACGAATACAATCGATTTAATTTAGTAGATGATATAATAGAGCCGTTTCGACCTTTTGTGGATTATTATGCATATCTGCTATTAAAGGAAGAGGAATATTTTAAACGGGAACATAGACATAAGTTAGTAAATTTATTGAATCATCAGATTCGATATAAAAATAAAAAGATGTATTTGTGTAATGCAATGGAAGAGTATGTATCAGGGATGGCAGCGTATATTGCAGGAAAAAAGGAAAAAATTGAATTTCCAGATATAGATAACTACTTGGGAGAAGAGGATGAAATATAAAGTAATGAGGATATTATGTATGTTTGATTTGCCTGTTGTTACAGATGAAGAGAAAAGAATTTATCGTATTTTTCGAAAAAATTTGTTAAAAGAAGGTTTTACAATGGTGCAGTATTCAATTTATGTGCGCACCTGCCCAAATCGAGATTATGGGAAACGATTGGAAAAGAGAATACAAAAATTAGCACCGCCGAAAGGAAATGTTCGATTGTTATCGGTTACAGAGAAACAGTATTCAGATATGAAATTAATTGTAGGATGTAAGAGTGAAACAGAGAAGAAGGTTGGTGCAGAAAGGATGATTATTATTTGAAGCTAGAAATTATGGGTTATGATGAGACGTATGAGATAAATTTACAGCAAATTACGCAAGTGTTGGGTATAAATATAAAAAAGAAACAATTTATCTTTACTTCATTACATAAATTTTTCTCGGGAGAAAAGTATAGTTCTTATGAGGCATATATGCAGGACAATATAAGATTAGAAGGACAAAAAGTCGGAAGAAAATATTTTTTGTCTTATTCTATTCAAACAAGAGAAGATTTGATAAAAGAAATTCGATTATCGAAAACAAGTATGATGATGCAATATCTTTTAACAAGTTATACAGGATTTGATTGTCGTGTGGAACAGGAGGCGATAGCTGAACATTTGGAAAAGTTATACTTATACATAAATAAGGAAATAAAAAATTTTACAGATAACATTGAAATAGGCTATGATGTGAAGAAAATGTTGGAAATTATAAGTGATTCTACAATTTATAGTACTGATGGAATGGAAATAGAGCAATTAACAAATTATCAGTTATTAGAGACATATTTGGATTTATTATTACAATTACAGATGAAAGAGCCTAAAAAAGTAATGATAATATTAGAAAATATGGATCATCTTTTAGATTATCTGGAATACGAACAAATTTATTTAAAGATGCGAGAGATTACAGAAAAATTTGACTGTTGGTTTTTAATTTCAACAAGTTTGCATGGGTATGTAATTGTTGATACTGAAAATATAGAGGGAATACAAATTGTAAATGATGATTTGTTTTGCCTTCCTTCTTATGAACATATATATGCATTTTTGAAAAAAGAATATCCAGTGGAATATGAGTGGAATGAAGCAGAGGTTATAAGAGGATTGAAAGAAATAATGCAGTATATTGGAAAAAAGGATTGGAGTATTTACTTGAAAGGTAATGTATTTTTAAAATTGATAAATCAATCGTTAGGTATGAATCTAGAAATTCAAAGTATTGTTAATTCGCTAGAAATGGCTTTTTTACAAGACGATAATGTGATATAATATAAAAGAGTTATTGCAAATTTCTTCTGTGCTAAAATAAAGAATTGTATATTGAGATATGCAATTTGGTATTTTAGTACCTGGAAAAATTGAGTTATCGTAAAACGAGGACTTGGATATTCACCAACACCACATAATTTTAGTACCTGGAAAAATTGAGTTATCGTAAAACCACCAGAAGCAAAAAGAAAGGCTACAGTAAATTTTAGTACCTGGAAAAATTGAGTTATCGTAAAACCAAGTTCGCCAGAATTAGCAACAGCAGCCAATTTTAGTACCTGGAAAAATTGAGTTATCGTAAAACCTGTAACTCCACCAGCACCAGAGGAATTATATTTTAGTACCTGGAAAAATTGAGTTATCGTAAAACAAAACCTATTTTTCTAATCCTACTGAATATATTTTAGTACCTGGAAAAATTGAGTTATCATAAAAAAATAAGTTGAATTGTGTAGTGGGCTAGTTTTATTTTGTCATATATGCTCACTGAAGATAAAAAAGCACTTTAACGAAGAGAAAAGATAAATAACTATGAGGTGAAAAGCAAAATGAAAGAAGATAAAAATGAGGCAAAATGGGATAAGCTTTTATTGGTTCATACAACAGGGAGAGATGATACAAGAGCAGACCAGTATCGATATCCTTATGAACCTACACCTTATTGTGTATTGGAGCGTCTGGCGAATAGTGGATTGATTGGAAAAAATAATACGGTATTAGATTATGGATGCGGAAAAGGTAGGGTGGAGTTCTTTTTATCGTATCAGGTTAGATGTCAATCTATTGGTATCGAGTATGATGAACGTATCTGTAAAAAAGCGTTACAGAACAGCGAAACGGCAATATCTTCTAGTAGAGTAACTATTGAACTTGCGAATGCAGAGGAATTTTCTGTACCAGATCGTGTGGATAGAATTTATTTCTTTAATCCTTTTTCGCTTCCAATTTTACAAAAAGTACTTGCAAAAATTTTAGAATCTTATTATGAAAAGATGCGAGGTATCCAATTGCTTTTTTATTATCCATCGGATGAATATATATCATACTTGATGACAGTAGAGGAACTTGTATTTTCGGATGAAATCGATTGTAGAGATTTATTTCCGGGAAATGATTCACGAGAGCGAATTGTAATATTTGAGTTGTTATCCAATGATAAAAAAGTGTAATGACGGATTGAAAGTGGAGTGAAAAGATGAACACAGATACAAAAATATTAATAGTAGAAGATGATACCGATATTAACAATATCCTTGCTACCGCACTAAAAAAAGAAGGTTATGCTAGCACACAGGTCTTTTCTGGAACAGAGGCAAAGCTTATGTTAGAGTTAAAAAAAGGAGAGTTTTCCCTTGTATTATTAGATTTAATGTTGCCAGGGGTGTCTGGAGAAGAAGTGCTGGAAGAAATACGAAAGGTGGGGGAAATACCTGTCATTGTATTAACGGCTAAGGACAGTTTAGACAATAAATTAAGTATGCTTACTGGAGGGGCAGATGATTATATTACAAAACCCTTTGATATGAAAGAGGTGATTGCCAGAGTGCAAATCCAGCTTCGTCATGCACAAAAGCAAAATGGAACGGTAGATATAGCAAAACAACAGATAAAACATAAGAAAATGTTGCTGGATAAAAGTGATTTTTCAATCGCGATAGGGGATGTTACACTTTCGAAAATAACAAAACAGGAATTTGCTATTTTGGAATTATTAATGGGAAATCCAAAACAGGTATTTAGTAAAGAGGCAATTTTTGAGTATGCTTGGGAGGAACCGTATATCGGGGAGACAAAAACATTAGATGTACATATCAGTAACATACGAAAAAAAATCCGTACTGTCACCGAAGAAGAATACATTGAAACCGTCTGGGGAATTGGGTATCGTGCAAAAGCGTAATCTTTACTCTTTTTTTACTTTTTATTTGCGTTATATTAGGAATTTGAATTTAAAATACAGGTAAAGTAAAAAAACAGCAGAAAGAGAGGAAAAGAAGAATGCAGGAAATATTGTTGCAAACGACCAATTTGACAAAGCAATTTGGACGGCATAGGGCGGTAGATCAAGTAAATCTACATATAAAAAAAGGTTCTATTTATGGATTTATTGGAAGAAATGGAGCTGGAAAAACAACCTGTCTCAAAATGATAAGTGGTCTTTCTAAGCCAAGCAGTGGGGAAATTACACTGTTTGGATATACGGGAAAAGATTTGAAAAAGGTTCGATCCAGAGTAGGATGTTTAATTGAGGCACCGGGATTATATGGAAATATGAGTGCCTATGAAAACATCAAATTAAAATGTAAACTATTTGGGATTGTAAAAGAATCTTACATACAAAATATCTTAGAGCTGGTAGGATTAGAACAGACTGGAAACAAAAAGACAAAACAGTTTTCTTTGGGAATGAAACAGCGACTTGGTATTGGGGTGGCATTGGTAGGAGAACCAGATTTATTGATTTTAGATGAACCTATCAATGGATTGGACCCACAGGGAATTGCAGAGATGCGTGATATGATTCAAAAACTGAATGAAGAACATAATATGACGATACTGATATCCAGTCATATTTTGGAAGAATTGTCTAAAATCGCAACGGATTACGGCATTATTCATAATGGAGTTCTGGTACAGGAGCTTACAAGAGAAGAACTATTGCAACGTTGTCGGGAACGAATTGAAATAACGATGGAACACCCGGAGCAGGCACTTCCTGTTTTAGATGGAATGAAAATAAAAAATTATCAGGTGGTAGACAAAGAGCATATTCATGTGTTTGAACGATTAAATGACAGTGCAATCATGAATATGGAACTTGCGAAAGCAGGCTGTCTGGTAAAAGGAATTTCTATGAAAAGCGAAGAGTTGGAAAACTACTTTTTGAATTTAACAGGAGGGGAAAAGAATGCGTAATCTTATAAAAATGGATGTATATCGGATGTTTCATACAAAAAGTTTGTATATTATTTGGATTATATTGGGGGCAATGATTGTTTTTTCCACGTTTATGACGAAGTTAGACTATGAGGCACTGCAAGAACCACAACAGGAAACCACACAGGAGGTAACAGGGGAAAAAGAAGCAAGTGAACAGATTACTGTAGGGATGAATGTTGAGCTGCCAACAAAGCCAGGGGAAAAGCTTACGGTATTTGATGAAATGTATTCCAATATACAAGCCAAAGTTGTTGCATTATTTTTAGTTATTTTTGCGGTTATTTATGTGACCGCAGACTTGACAAGTGGTTATATCAAAAATATTAGTGGAATGATTCCGAGAAGAGAATATATGGTATTTTCAAAGGCGGTAGCACTGGGAATCTATACGTTTCTAAGCTTTCTCTATTACATGTTGGTACAAACAATAGCTGTATATGGCTTTTTTGGATACTTGAGGTGGGGAAAGGTAGAACCTATGTTTACCTATCTGGCGGTACAGTTTGTCTTACATTATGCGTTTTTACTCATTTGTATGGGAATTGCGATTATTCTGCGAAATAATACATTTAGTATGGCAATTTCCATTTGTTTAACGATGAATTTTGCAGCTATTTTGTATGGGTTATTAGATAAGCTGATTGCCAAGATGGGAATCAAAGATTTTCAGACGATAACACATACGGTAACGGGGAAAATAGCGATTCTTTCGATGCACCCGGCCAAAAAGGAATGTTTGGCTTCTCTTCTTATTGCCGTACTATTTGGTGGAGTGGCAACGGCAGTAACGGGATATGTTTTTAAAACGAGAGATATATAAAGCAGTTACCATCGCCGAAAAGCAGTGGTTTTCTGCTTCTGACAGACGAAAGGATGTTATGTATGAAATGGCTCATAATTGGACTATGTATTGTAACGGCTTTACAGGCATGGATGATAGGAACTTATCGGCGACAGATGAAAAACATCTGTCGCCAATTGTCGTTTCTTATGAAAAAGGATAGCAATATGCTATTGACAGGAGATGTACGCATAGGAGGGATTGGAAAGTTGTTGGATACTTTGAATGATTATCTGCTGATACAAAGAAAAAAAGAGAGATACTATCAGGAAAAGGAAAAAACGATTGCCAACACTTATACCAGTTTATCCCATGATATTCGAACCCCACTTACTTCTTTGGATGGCTATTTTCAACTATTGGAAACCAGTGACACAGAGGAAGAGCAAAAGAAATATATTACGATTATTCAGGATAGAATTAAAAGCTTGAAAGATATGTTGGAGGAACTTTTTACCTTTACAAAATTGAAAAATGCTTCTTTTCAACTGGAATTGTCAAAATGTTGTATCAATCAAATGGTGAAGGACACCATTTTTTCCTATTATGATGAATGGATGGAAAAAGAAATCGAACCACATATTTCTATTACAGATACCTTACTTTATATGAAAGGAAATGAACAGGCAATTCGACGAGTATTACAAAATATTATAAAAAATGGATTGGACCATGGGGAAAAAGAAGTGGATATATCGTTACAGGAGATGGAGCAAAAAATTGTGATAGAAATAAAAAACAAAGTATACCATCCAGAGGATATCGACATTACACAAGTCTTTACACAGTTTTATAAAGCTGATATGGCAAGAAGTAAAACATCCAGTGGTTTGGGATTGTCCATCGCAAAAGAATTTGTATTACAAATGCATGGAGAGATTTCTGCCAGAATAGAGGAGGAAAAGTTTTGCGTTTGTATACAGTTTGATAAGATATAGGGGGATATTGTTAAGAAAAAGTGCTATGGACAAGTAGTTTATTTGTTTGACTTTTTAATACGCTTATCTTATAATTAGACTGACTTGCACTGTAGGACAAAAGCTTGCTTTATGAAATGGAAGAAAAATGAAAATTTTAAAAAGGTAAATAGCTATAGTGTGAGGAGGAATTAACGGTGAAGTGTCCACATTGCCATAAAAAACTAAAAATGCTTTCAATCTTTTCTGGAAGATGCAATGGCTGTCATATTGATTTTAAGGAGTTCCAAAAGAAAAAACATAATATTTTTACGTTTATAAATATAGTGATAGCTTTGCTTGTATATACGATTGTTAAAAATATTTTTGATTATTTTAGTATAAATAGTATTGCATCTGAAATGATTTCTTTTGGTAGTGGTTTAATGGTGTTGTGTATATTCCAATATTTGCTAATGTTAAAAATTATCAAGAATATAAAGTAGGTAAATGGGGCTATTCTACTAAGAAGTTAGTGAATAGCTCTTTTTGAAAAAAAGGAAAAAGGAGAAAAAAAGTATGTTTGATTCACGAGTGGAGGAAGCGATACAACAGCTTTGGGTGGACCCATGGAATGGAGATGGGGAACATGCAAAAAAATTGTTGGAAGAAGCTGCGGAAGAAGGCAATGGCGATGCTTACTATTTTCTAGGAAGATGTTATTTGGGAAATGAGTTTATTTTGCCGAAATTTGGATTTAAGGAAGATAATGAGCGAGGAATTGCCTATTTTAACAAAAGTATTGAATTAGGTAGTGCCGTAGGAATTTTTGGCGCAAGAAGAGTAGCAGGATTTAAACCAAAATGTGGAAGCTTTATACAACCACCATTCCTTTCCTTGAGAGAGGTTTGGGATGCGGTACGTGCCTTGGCAGATGAGGGAGAGGTTTTTTGCCAATATATGCTGGCGAATGCCTACTATTATGGAGATTGTATTGAAATGTTGGAAATCCCGGAGGAACAAGTGGATGGACCGATGATTCAATCGTTCCAGAGAGAGGCAATCGAATTATTTGAAAAATCCATTAAAAAGAAATTGGTGCTTGGAATAGCAAATTTAATTGACATTTTATCGTCTGGTGATTATGGGATAAAAGAGGACCCAAAGCGTGTACAGGAATTGATAGAAATTGGTGCAAAACTGCAACATCCTTATTATGAATGTAAATATGGAACGCAGTTAGAAGATACAAACTTGGATGAAGCTGTGAGATTATTCGAAAAAAGTATTATGCACGGGGAAGACTGGGCATGCTATCGTATGGGAAGATTATATACCTACGGTGGAAAACTGCCACAGGACTTACAAAAGGCGATGTACTACTTTAAAAAAGGTATCGAAATTGATCCAGATACAATTGGATGTAATAACAGCTTGGGTGAAATCTACTTTAAAGGTGGAGATGGAGTCGAAGTAGATTATGAAAAAGCCGTAAAATGCTTTGAAAGAACGACAAAGCAGGGAAATAACTGGGCATGTGCTATGTTGGGACAATGCTATTTGAAAGGATTGGGAACACCCGTTGATTATGATGCGGCAAGACGAATGTTTTTAGAAGACCCAGAGGATGAATTGGCAGCAGTTGGGTTAGGTGAAATTTATTGCTATGGATTGGGAGTACCAGCAAATGTTAAGCTTGGAATGGATAAATATATTATTCCAAATGTAGAGAATGAGAGAGCCAAAGAAATATGTGCAGATTATAGAAGTGGTAAGATTGGTGGAAAAAAAGCCAGATTACATATGTTATGTGTCGAAATGTTTATCTGTGCAGTGATTGCTATTATTCTTTGTGTGGCAGCAGAGCTACTCTTGGTGGAATTACCAGCAAAAATGGAACAGAAAAAAGACCCTGCGAAACAAGTGGAAACGGTAAAAGTAGAAAAAGGTGCCATAGGTACGGAGTATGTAGATGGCGTTGCTGTTTTAACATCTACAAAAGAGGTACTTGCAAGCAAAGATGTATTTGTACTTCCTCTGGATTCTTATGTAGATTATAAGCATTTTGATTACGGAACAGAACATTGGGGAGTTATAAGTTTAGATGGCAAATATATCCCAGTAAAATATAATTCCCATGCGGAAACCGATAATTATACTCCAATTGGAAAATTAGTGAAAAAACCATGCGGAAAAATAAAAGATTTAAAAGCATACGCACATCAGGACGAGAGTGCGATTGAAAAGGATGTATATATTGACATGGATGGAGGTATGTACGAAAAGCAGGAAGGTTATGAGGAAAAAGTAAGAGATGCAAAATTGGAGAAATATGTTGCAGATATGGACGAAGATCAGGGAAGAAATACGAAATTGGCAAAGGCGATTATGTATAGTTGCATCCCTATGATTTTATTACTTCATTTCTTGGGAACAGCTATCGGATTATTTGAACCTGTTTTTCAGAAAAAAGAATAAAGAAGGTTAGGAAAGAGGGCTTTCATATACTATCCTCGCAAGTGTTAGAATAAATGGCTAGCAAAAAAGAGGAGGTGTGAATGCCTTCTTTTTTTACTCCATAGGAAGTGTGTCCTGTGGAGTAAAATACTCTGTGAGATAGGTACAATCATTTCTGCCTGGCTGAACTCTTACAAAATAGAATTAAAATAGAATTAGAAAAGTATAGTAAATATAGAAAATAGAATAAATATATGATATAATCAAATAAAAGTACAGGCAAGGTGTGCTTGATAAAAGAAATACATGAAAACAAAAATGGAGGGTTTCAGAATGATGAACAAAAAACTAAAGAAAGCAACGGTGGCAGTTGCAGCTTTATCTCTTGCAGTATCTGGTGTGTCAACAACGATATTTCCACAGAATGTAGCTATTATAAATGCTTCTGTAGATGATGAAGTATTTGAGAGTGGAGATTTTCGTTATAAGGTAACGGATAATAATACCAAGGTTAGCATTCTTGGATTTACAGAGAGCGCAAAAGAAAAGACTACAGTAGCAATTCCAACTACAGTAAATTATGATGATTATGATTTTCCTGTTGCAGCGATTGAAGAAAAGGCATTTAAAGGGAATACAGCTATTACATCTATCGTGTTTACAGACAAGGATGGAAACGTAACAAATCAGACGAATCTTTCAAAAATTGGAAAGTCTGCATTTGAAGGATGTACGGGATTGACAACAGTGACGCTTGCAGAAGGAGTAAAAGCTTTAGGCGGTGGTACATTTAAAGCTTGTACAAATCTTACAACTGTAAATCTTCCATCTACAATAACAGAGGTAGTAGACACAGGTATTTATGGGAATGGTCCTTTTATAGAATGTACAGGGTTACAGAAAGTAACTTTTGCAGAGGGAACAACTACAATCCCCAATAATATATTTGGAAATTGTGACTTTATCACAGCAGAGTCTTTTAATATGCCAGCAACGGTAACTACTATTGGAAAAGAGGCATTTAAGGGTACAACAAAACTTGAGAGTATTGAATTATCAAAAGACTTAAAGACAATAGGGAGAAGTGCATTTGAAGGATGTAGTGGATTAAAGAATATTGTGCTTCCTGCATCATTAACTACAATGGGAAGTAATAGTTTTGAAGGATGCGAACTTTTAACAGAAGTAACCATACCAAAGAGTGTAGAAAATGTAGATGCTAACATATATGGTAATAGTCCATTTACAAATTGTAAAAACTTAAAAAAGGTAGTATTTGAAGATGGAATGGAAATTGTGCCAGCTCATATTTTAGATGGGGCAAAGAGTGTAAAAGAAGTAAGCATTCCTGATACGGTAACAGCCATCGAAAAGAGTGCGTTTAAGGATGTTGCACAGTTAAAGACCGTTACTTTACCAAAACAATTAAAGTCCATTGGAATAGATGCATTTTCGGGATGTAATGCTTTGATTTCCATTACATTTCCAGGGACATTGACAACAATAGGAAGTAATAGTTTTGAGGCATGTAATCGTTTAACAGAAGTTACCATACCAAAGAGCGTAACAGGGGTAGAAAATAACATATATTATAACAGTCCGTTTACTAACTGTGAAAATTTAAAGAAAGTAGTATTTGAAGAGGAAATGGAAACTGTTCCAGCTTATATTTTGAATGGAGCGAAGAGTGTAACAGAAGTAAGCATCCCTGATACAGTAACTTCAATTGAAAGAAGTGCATTCGCAGAATGCAACGCATTAGAAAATGTTAAATTGCCAAAGAATTTAACAACAATAGCAAATAACAGTTTTAAAGCATGTAATCGACTAGCAGAAATAACAATACCAAAAACTGTAACAAAGGTAGAAACTAACATCTATGGCAATAGTCCATTTAATGAGTGTGAAAATTTAAAGAAGGTAGTATTCGAGAATGGAATGGAAGAAATACCAGCCTATATTTTAGCTGATGCCAATAGTGTAACAGCCGTATGTATCCCGGCAAGTGTAACAAAGATTCAGGACAAAGCGTTTGATGGTATAAAAGATAAGATTACAATTTATGGATATGCAAATACCTATGCAGAAACTTATGCAAAAGAAAATAATATTCCATTTGTATTGTATGGTGAGGCTCCGGTTATAGCAACACCAACACCAGTTGCACCAGTAACAACAGCACCAGTGCAGACACCAGAGGCACCAGCAACAACAGCACCAGTGCAGACACCAGAGGCACCAGCAACAACAGCACCAGTACAGACACCAGAGGTACCAGTGACAACAGCACCAACACAGACGCCAGAGGTCACAGCAGTACCAACTAAGACACCAGAGGTAATGGTAAAAGCACCAAAGAAAGTAACTGTGACTACGGTGAAGAGAAATAGTGCAAAGAAAGCAACTGTTAAGTGGAAGAAGATTGCTGGTGTAGCTGGTTATCAGGTAACATATTCTACAAAATCGAACTTCAAGGGAGCAAAGACAAAGAATGTAGCAAGTAGTAAAAATAGCTATGTGATTACTGGACTGAAAAAGGGAAAAGTTTATTATGTAAAAGTAAGAGCTTATAAGAAAAACAGTGCTGGCAAAAAGATTGTTGGTGCATATAGTACGGTAAAGAAGATTAAAAAATAGTGATGTTCTAAAAGAAGTAAAAGAGAGTTTTATTTAAAAGAGAGAAGCCAATGTATGGAATTGGTTTCTCTTTTTTTAAACAAGTTAATTGCCGCGAACGTTTTACTTGGGGGCTTGAAACTGTGGAACAAAAAAAGTATAATAACGCTTAGATTTTGGCGGTGAAAGCTAATGGTAAAGTGGATTGCGAATATCCTTGACGGATTGTTACATTTATTTGTAGCAATCGTAGAAAGAAATGGAGAACAGTATGTATTTAATGATCGATCATTATGATTCCTTTGTGTATAATCTGGTATCTTATTTTGAGGAGTTATTGTGTGACTTGCAGGTTGTACAGAGTGATGCTTGCGATATAAAATGGATAGAGGATCGGATAAAAGAGAATGTGTTAGAAGGCATTATTTTATCACCGGGACCAAAAAGTCCGGAGGATTGTAAGAATAGTATAGAAATTATTCAAAAAGTGGCAGGAAAAGTACCAATTTTAGGAGTATGTCTTGGACATCAGATGATTGGAAAAGCATTTGGTGCCGTTATTTTGCATGGAGGAAGACCTATGCATGGGAAGGTAACGCCTATTTCAAACAATCAAACAGGCTTGTTTGAAACGTTACCAGCATCGTATCTGGTAACCCGATATCATTCTCTGATTGTAGAAAAAAAGTCCTTACCCGCCTGTTTTCAGGTGGATGCAGTTTCGGAAGAAGGAGATATTATGGCAATGCATCATAAAGAATTGCCTGTTTATAGTGTGCAATTTCATCCAGAGGCAGTATGCACCCAATACGGGCATACACTATTAAAAAATTATTTGAAATTAAGTAAAGGTTGGTGGAGAAGTCGTGAGCAGGAAGATTGAAAAACTATCTTTTTATCGTGAGCCGCAGGATATATTTGCAAAATATCAGGCAGAGGAAATGGCAGTATTTTTAGATTCTTCACTGGAAAATGAAATGGGAAGATATTCCATTATTGCAGTATCACCACGCATGATTTTGAGTGAAACAGATGGAATCTGTATGTGTAATGGGAGCAAGCAGAAGGTAGACATTTTAACATTGTTGCAAGAGGAATTGGACAAGCTGAAAAAAGAGTATGAAAATCCGTATGAACTTCCTTTAACCGCAGGTGCAATCGGATATTTTTCCTATGAATTTGGAAGAAAAGTATTAGGAGTAAAGAGCAGACATGCCAAAAAAGATAATATACCCGATGCCCTGTTTTGCTTTTATGATGTATATATAATTGCAGATGTAAAGGAAAAACAATTATATTTGAGTGTAGAAGAAGGGGAAAAGGAAAAGTCTGGTGGATTGCAAGCTTGGATAAAGAAACTGGAACAGATTGTATCCTGTCCGCCTATAAAAAAACATACGCAACTGGCAGAAGCACAACATATGTTTACAAGGGAAACTTACGGACAGGCATTGCAGGATATGATAACGTATATGAAAGATGGACATATTTATGTGGCAAATATGACGCAGCAATTTCACGTAAAAGGGAAGTTAGCGCCTTTTGAGGTATATCGTTATTTACGCACGTACAATCCAGCACCCTTTAGTGCCTATTTGAATTACGGAACGTTTCAGGTTGCATGTGCTTCACCGGAACGTTTTTTGCGTAAGGAGAAAAAAAGAATTACCACCCGTCCGATTAAAGGAACGAGAAAGCGTGGGGAAACGGTAGAACAAGATCAGATTCTACGTGCAGAATTGGAGCAGTCGGAAAAGGACCGAAGTGAACTTTTGATGATTATGGATTTAGAAAGAAATGATCTAAATCGCATTTGTGTACCTGGTAGTGTAAAAGTAACAGAGCCATTTGTAATAGAAGAATATGCAACGGTATTTCATTTGGTATCTGAAATACAGGGGAAAGTCAGACCTGATTTACAACTAAAGGATTTTGTGAGAAGTCTTTTCCCAGGGGGTTCTATTACGGGAGCACCTAAAATTCGTGCAATGGAAATCATTGACGAATTGGAGAAGGAAAGTCGTGGACTGTATACGGGAAATATAGGATACTTTGCTGGGGATGGCAGTTGCGATTTTAATATTGTGATTCGAACAGCTATTTATGAAGGTGAAAACTATCATATTGGTGCAGGTGGTGGAATTACCTACGAATCAGATGTTGCATTTGAATATGAGGAAACGTTGCAGAAGACGAAGGCATTATTGGAGGCTATTTATGAAGAAGATTGAAATAGATGAGGGTTATTTTTTTGGAATGGGAGTATTTGAAACGATTGCAGTGGAAGCGGGAACCCCTTTGTTTTTGAAAGAGCATTTGCAAAGAATGCGAAAGGGTTTGGAAACGTTACAAATTTCTTGCTCGGAATTTGAAACATTAACGGAAGCAAGAATAAAAAAAGAGTGTAGCCAAATCCCATATAAGAGAGGCGTTTTAAAAATTTGTGTATCGGATAAAAATGTTTTTTTTCAAACAAGGGAAAATACTTATTATGCTAAACAGTACGAAAAAGGATTTACTACAAAAGTAACGTCTGTTCGTAGAAATGAAACATCGCCGTTTACTTATGTGAAATCTTTAAATTCCGGAGATACTATTTTGGAAAAACGCAAGGCTGGAAAAGCTGGATTTTCAGAGGCAATATTTTTAAACACGAAGGGAAAATTGGCAGAAGGGGCTGTGTCTAACGTGTTTTTTATAAAGGATAAAAAAATTTATACGCCTACCGTTTCCAGTGGAATATTGCCGGGTATCCTGCGTGATTATATAATAAAGACATACGATGTGCTTGAGAAGGAAATAGCATTGGATGAGGTTACACAGTATGATGAAATGTTTTTGACGAATTCTCTGATGGGAATTATGCCTGTAAGTTGTTTGGAGGGGGAAAAAAAATTCTTGATGGAACAAGGAAAAAATATGGCAAAAATGTATTTGAAACGCTTTACAAAGTTATAAATATTCTAGTATGATAGAGAAGAAAAAAATGTTACAGAAGAAAATATTGTAGTTTATGTACTTTCAGAGTCTCTTTGTGCTTGATTTTGCGAAATGATTTTTTTCAGATATGCACAAATTTAGGAACCATACGTTGATTCAATTTGTGTGTAACTGGCGGAAAATCACCCGCAAAAGTGGATGTGAGGGGGAAAAGTACGTTTTCAGGAAAAGAGGAAAAAAGGTATATGACACTAAAAGAGCTAGAAATTGGAAAAGCAGCAGCGGTGATACGAGTAGGGGGAGAAGGTGTACTTCGACAGCATTTTTTAGATATGGGGATTATTCCAGGTGTTGAGGTTACTATGGTAAAATATGCTCCAATGGGGGACCCTATGGAAATTCGTATTCATGAATATGAGTTGACTCTGCGTTTGGCAGATGCAGAAAAGATTGAGATTGCAAAAGTACATGATGCCATGAAAAAAAAGAAAACGACAGCAAAAGGAAAAAACAAAGTAATAAACCATCCAGGATTAGGAGAGGGTGGAAAGTATCATGAAAAAGTTGGAGAAAATCCTTTACCAAAAACAGAAAAGTTAACGTATGCGTTAGTTGGAAATCAAAACTGTGGAAAGACGACTCTTTTTAATCGTTTGACAGGTTCTAATCAACATGTAGGAAATTTTCCGGGCGTCACAGTAGATCGAAAAGATGGAATGATAAGGGGACGCGAGAATACAAGAATTACAGATTTACCTGGTATTTATTCAATGTCTCCATATACAAGCGAAGAAATTGTTACGCGTGAATTTTTATTAAAGGAAAAACCAAAAGGTATTATAAATATTATTGATGCCTCTAATATTGAAAGAAATCTTTATCTGACTATGCAACTGATGGAATTAGATATTCCAATGGTGGTAGCTTTGAACATGATGGATGAGGTAAGGGAAAATGGTGGTTCCATATTGGTAAATGAAATGGAAGAAATGCTAGGAGTGCCGGTAATCCCAATTTCAGCAGCTAAAAATGAAGGAATTGAGGAATTGGTAGATCATGCGCTTCATGTGGCAAAATATCAGGAAAAGCCTAAAAAGAAGGATTTTTGTGAAAATCATGCAGATGGTAGTGCTGTACATAGGTGTATCCATGGAATTATGCATTTAATTGAGGATCATGCAAAAGGAAAAAATGTATCGGTTCGTTTTATCGCTACTAAACTTGCAGAAGGGGATCCGTTGATTGCACAACAATTAAATCTTAGTCAAAATGAAAAGGAAATGATTGAACACATTATTTTGCAAATGGAAGAGGAACGTGGTCTGGATCATGCAGCTGCCATTGCAGATATGCGTTTTCAGTATATTCAAAAGATATGTGAGAAAACAGTTGTAAAACCACAGGAAAGCAAAGAACATAAACGTAGCGAGAAAATAGATAAAGTATTAACTGGTAAATATACAGCCGTACCAACGTTTATTTTAATTATGTTTGCAGTGTTTTTGCTGACATTTAATGTGATTGGTAGTGGATTGTCAAATTTGTTAAGTATGGGAATTGGCTGGGTTACAACACAGACGGATCTGTTTTTGACGTATCTTCGTATCAATAAGGTGTTACATTCGCTTATTATTGATGGTATCTTTAATGGTGTCGGTAGTGTAGTGAGTTTTCTACCAATTATAGTGACGTTATTCTTTTTCTTATCTTTGTTGGAGGATAGTGGATATATGGCTAGGGTTGCTTTTGTTATGGATAGTATGTTACGAAAACTTGGATTATCAGGACGAAGCATTGTACCGTTGTTGGTTGCATTTGGATGTACAGTGCCTGGTGTTATGGCAAGTAGAACGCTTCCTTCTGAACGGGATAGAAAAATGACGATTTTATTAACACCTTTTATGAGTTGTTCTGCAAAAGTGCCGATCTATGCATTTTTTGCAGCAGCGTTTTTTCCTAAACAAGGTGCGTTGGTTATGATTGGTTTGTATGCATTTGGAATAGTAGCTGGAATCGTAGTTGCATTACTTATGCGAAAAAGTATGTTTAAGGGAGAGCCGGTTCCGTTTGTTATGGAATTGCCAAATTATCGTATGCCACAGGCGAAAAACGTATTGCAACTTTTATGGGAAAAGGCAAAGGATTTTTTGAAAAAAGCATTCACGGTAATCTTTCTAGCTACAATTGTAATATGGTTTTTACAGACCTTTGACATTCAGTTTAATGCAGTAGGTGACCATACGCAAAGTAGTATCTTGGCTACCATTGCTGGTTGGATAGCACCAGTATTTAAGCCATTAGGTTTTGGAAACTGGAAAATATGTACAGCATTGATTTCTGGATTTTTAGCCAAAGAAAGTATTGTGTCTACCCTTTCTATATTGATGGGTTCTTCTGCTATGATTGCAAGGAGTATTTCCACATTAGGAGCTGTTTGTTTGCTTGTATTCTGCTTGTTATATACACCGTGTATAGCAGCCGTTGCCTCTATAAAAAGAGAGTTAGGTGGAAAATGGGCCTTGTTTGTTATTGTTGGACAGTGCATTCTTGCATGGATTATGGCATTTTTGGTTCATTGTGTAGGATTTATAATAGGTTTACGTTAAAAAATATAAAAGAACAAGCCTCTACTGTCTTTGGTGGTAGGGGCTTGTATAAATTGCAAATGAAGTTTTTGTCGTAAAAGAGTTGCTGGTTACACCTAGGTGCGAACAGCAACTCTTTTATTAAAATATCTTGACTTAAAGTTAACTTTAAGTTGTAAAATAACTTTATAAAAGGACAAGAAAAGCCACTGCCTTTAGGAGTTGGGTATCTTGCATGAGGTGTGGGTTTCAATCCCCATACCTCGTAAGGCACGCAGTGCCGCTTTTATATGAGCAAGAAGCGAAGCGGATTGCGAATATCCTTGACTATAAAAAGAAAATCATATAGATGTATTCTTAGAATTCTCGTGCCACTATTTTCGACTGATTTTTGTCAACTGCTTATAGATGGAATTAACGTAGGTTTCAGGTATGTTTCATAAATTTTTGCATAGTCGTAAGAAGTATTTCGCAGAACTAGAATGAGATTTCGAGAGTACAAAGTGGAGAAAAGGAGTGTAGGTAGAGATGTATATTGAAAAGATTGAGCAACCTTCAGATGTGAAGAAATTGAATTTGGAGCAATTAACGGTACTTGCAGACGAAATGCGTCATGCATTGTTGATAAGAGCAAGTAAGCATGGTGGTCACTTTGGACCAAACTTTGGTATTGTAGAGGCTACGATTGCGATGCATTATGTATTTGAATCTCCAAAAGATAAGATTGTGTATGATGTTTCGCATCAAAGTTATCCGCATAAAATGCTGACAGGAAGAAAAGACGCATATCTTTATGAAGAACATTATGATGATGTATCTGGATACAGCAATCCAAACGAGAGTGAACATGACTTTTTTACCGTGGGACATACCTCTACTTCCATCAGCCTTGCATGTGGTCTTGCAAAAGCAAGAGACTTAAAAGGAGAAAAGGGAAATGTGATTGCAGTAATTGGAGACGGTTCTTTAAGTGGAGGAGAAGCTTTAGAAGGCTTGGACTATGCAGCAGAGTTGGGTGGAAATATGATTATCGTAGCAAATGATAATGATATGTCTATTGCAGAAAACCATGGTGGAATGTACCGCAATCTAAAGTTACTTCGCGATACAAATGGACAGGCAGAATGCAATTTCTTCAAGGCTATGGGCTTGGACTATGTTTATGTTAAAGAAGGAAACAACATTGCAGACTTAATCGCTGCATTTGAACAGGTGAAGGACAGTGAAAAACCAGTAGTTGTGCATATCAATACTTTAAAAGGAAAGGGATATGCACCAGCCGAGAAGAATAAGGAACAATGGCATTATAATGGACCTTTTCATATTGAAACAGGAGAACCACTTGTAACGGTTGAAGAGGAAGATTATTCCAGCGTGACAGCAGAGTATCTTTTAAAGAAAATGAAAGAGGATTCTCGTGTAGTAGGAATTACAGCAGGAACTCCAACGGTTATGGGATTTACCGCAGAAAAGCGTAAAGAAGCAGGAAGACAGTTTGTGGATGTAGGAATTGCGGAGGAGACCGCAGTTGCGTTGGCTTCAGGAATTGCCGCAAATGGAGGTAAGCCTGTTTTTGGTGTATATAGTACTTTTGTACAACGTACCTTTGACCAGATTTCACAGGATGTATGTATTAATAATAGTCCTGCTACCATTGTTACATTTTGGGGTTCTGTGTATGGAATGAATGATGTAACACATCTTGGTTTGCAGGATATACCAATGATGGCGAATATTCCTAACCTGGTTTATTTAGCACCAACTACAAAAGAAGAATATCTGGCTATGTTGGATTGGAGTTTGGAGCAAGATAGCTATCCAGTAGCAATTAAGTTACCAGGTGGACTTATGTTATCCGATGGAAAAGAAGTTCACAAAGACTTTAGTAAGTTAAACACTTATGAGGTGACAAAACAGGGAAGTAAAGTTGCTATTCTTGGACTTGGTACTTTTTATGGATTAGGACAGAAAGTAGCGGAAAAACTTGCAGAAAAAACAGGTGTAGAGGCAACGGTTGTCAATCCATATTATATTACGGGTCTGGATACTGAACTTTTGGAAAAGTTGAAAAAAGACCATTCTGTAGTAATCACATTGGAAGATGGTATCTTAGACGGCGGCTTCGGTGAGAAAATTGCTCGTTTCTATGGTGCTTCTGATGTAAAGGTATTAAACTTTGGCTTCAAAAAAGAATTTTTAGATCGTTATGATGTGGTAGAAGTATTGAAGGAAAATCATTTGACTGCCGAGCAAATTGTAAAGGATATAGAAGAAAGGCTGTGAATAGTAACAGCAAGTAGCGAAGTGGATTGTGAATAGTATTGACATAAGAAAAGAGAGGTAGATTGATATGAAGTATAGTAATAAAGAAGATTTTGAAAAAGCAGATGTGTTTGGTGTTGGACAGCCAAACGATGGATTTGCACAGTATTTTATTGGAGACTCTTTTTTAAAACCACTTACCCAGCCAGGAGAATGTCCTGTTTTCCTGGCAAATGTAACCTTTGAACCAGGTTGCCGAAATAACTGGCATATTCATCATGCGAAAAGTGGTGGTGGACAGTTATTGATCTGTACAGCAGGTGAGGGCTGGTATCAGGAAGAAGGAAAAGATGCCGTGAGTTTAGTCCCAGGTACGGTTATTACGATTCCAGCGGAAGTAAAGCATTGGCATGGAGCAAAGAAAGATAGTTGGTTTAGCCATATTGCAGTGGAAGTTCCTGGAGAAGAGACAAGCAATGAATGGTGTGAACCTGTGTCAGATGAGCAGTATAATAAATTGGGTGAATAAATAAAAAAGAAAGGGGATAAGGTTATGTCACATTTTGATGATGAGATGCAACAATATGACGGTGAATTTTGCAAATTTTTTGATGCATTTGCTTTTCATGAAGTGTTAGATTCGGTTGAATTAGAAGATAAGACAAAATATATGGCAGTGCTTGCTACTTTGTTAGGATGTCAGGGGATAGAAGAATATAAGTATATACTTTCAATTGCCTTAGAGCATGGAGTAGAACCCGTAGAGGTAAAAGAGATTGTGTATCAGGCTACTGCATATCTTGGAATTGGTAGAACAAGACCATTTTTTGCGGTGACAAATCAAATATATAAGGAAAAAGGAATTGCATTGCCTTTAGCACCACAAGGTACAACTACACCAGAAAATAGGAGAGAAAAGGGGACTGCAAAACAAGTGAAATTGTTTGGTCCACAGATGGAAGATTTCTGGAAGAAAGGAAATATCAATCGCTGGCTGGCAGGAAATTGTTTTGGAGATTATTATACCCGAAAAGGATTGGATAATGGACAAAGAGAAATGATTACATTTTGCTATATTGCGGCACAGGGAGGTTGCGAGCCACAATTGATGAGTCATACGGTTGCAAATTTTGCCAACGGAAACGACAAGGAGTTTATGTTGAAAGTGGTATCTTGCATGGTTCCATTTATTGGTTACCCAAGGTCCTTAAATGCAATCGCAATAGTCAATCAGGCAGCAGAAAAGAACAACTAAAAGATAACAAAAAAGAAATTCACAAAAAGTTCACAAAAATTATTAGCACTCTCTATTGACGAGTGCTAATATATGTGCTATATTACATATAGAACAAAGGACAAGAGATAATAAATAAATGAAACTCCTGAACCCGTTCTAGGAACACATAAGATAGATGCAAAGATAGAAAGGAAGGATGACTTATGTTGATGCCTAGTATTTTTGGAGAAACTTTATTGGATGACTTTTTTGGATTTCCTACATTAGAGGGAAGAAAAGCAACGAGCAATACAAATGGATTGATGCAGACAGATATCAAAGAGAAAGCAAATGAGTATTGCGTAACTATGAATCTTCCTGGATTTAAGAAAGAAGATATAAAAGGTGAAATAAAAGACGGATATCTTGTAATTACAGCTAGTACAAATACAGAAAACGAAGATAAAGACGAGGATGGAAAATACATTCGTCGTGAACGTTACAGCGGCACTTGCAGTCGAAGCTTTTATGTAGGTGAAGATGTAAAAGAAGATGATATTAAAGCGAAGTTTGAAGATGGTACTTTGAAGGTTGTAATTCCAAAGAAAGAAGAAAAACACGAAGTAGAACAAGCAAAATATATTGCGATTGAAGGATAATCAAACATAAAATGCCTCTGGTTGTGTCTATTATGGCACAGCTAGAGGCATTTTTACTTTATAGGGAAATTGGTGTTCTATAAAGCAAAAACGCTTGAAGAATGTGCATAAATGTGAAAAGAAGACGGTTGCAAAAAGGGTGCAACCTTGCACAACTTTCTTCCTTCTTTTATAATACAAAATAGAAAAGTGGATTTACAGTTGAGAAAGAAGGAATGGTTCATGGTATATACAATAGGTCAAATGGCAGAAAAAATGCAGGTAGCACCATCTACTCTGCGATATTATGATAAAGAGGGATTGTTACCATTTGTGGAACGTTCAGAGAGTGGAATACGAATGTTTAAAGATGAGGATATTGAGTGGTTACTAATTATTGAATGTTTGAAAAAGACAGGAATGCCAATCAAGGAAATAAAAGTTTTTATAGATTGGTGTTTGCAGGGAGACAGTACCATTGCAGAGAGAAAACAATTAATTGAAAAGCAGAGACAGTCTGTATTGAATCAAATAGAAAAGATGAAAGAAACGCTTGCTATGTTGGAGTATAAAAAATGGTATTATGAAATGGCAGAAAAGGCGGGAACCTGCAAAATACATGATAGGATTCGAGAAGAACAGATTCCAGAAGAAGTGCGGGAAGCCAGAAGAAAATCCAAGGGAATTGAACGGGCAGAGGAAGTGGCAGGATAAAACGAAGGAAAGGAAACAACAAGATGGATAACAGATGGGAACAGGATATAGAAAATATTTCGATTTGTCCATTATGTGGGCGGAAACATCTGATGAAGATTCATATTAACTCAGACTGGGTGAATGGACCTTCTTGTATTTTAGAGGCAGATGGTTGTTATTGTACGTATAGTGATTGTCCATTTGTTTGTGGAAATGGTCCATGGAATGAGGAAGAACGAAAATGGGACGCTGTAAATAAAACTTGGCTAAATCAATATGGACAGCAGGCAAGAGGAATGTGCAGAAGAGAAGAAACAATGGAAAGTTGAGGTACTATGCATGAGAATAAAAAACATGCCGAAAAAGAGCGTTGTTAAAAAAGCATTTATAAAATCCATACCAATTTTATGTAGTTATCTTTTTGTAAGTATGGCATATGGCATGATGATGGAAAATGCGGGATTCCATTGGTATTACTCCCTATTGGCAAGTGTTACAATTTATACAGGAGCATTTCAATTTGTGCTAATTACATTTTTAAGTAGTGGAGCAGCATGGCTTACCATTGCCGTAACTGCTTTTCTTATGAATAGCAGACAAGCATTTTACAGCCTGTCTTTTGTGGATACATTTCAGGCAATGGGAAAATGGAAATTATACATGATTCATACTATGACTGACGAAACCTATGCAGTAAATTGCACATTGGACGGAACGGATAAAGAGAAAAAACAAATTATGTTGCTGGTTGCGTTTTTTAGCAGATGTTACTGGTTTGTGGGAACAGTGGTAGGCGGAGTGGTTGGACAATTATTACCATTGGATTTAAAAGGAATTGATTTTTGTATGACTGCTTTGTTTGTAATTATTTTTCTGGAACATTGGGAACAGTCCTCAAATCATACACCTGCAATGGTAGGGCTTGTCTGTGCTGTTTTCTGTCTTTTCTTGTTTGGACAAAATGCCTTTATGTTGCCTGCGTTACTGTTGGTATCTGGTATTTTACTTTGTATCAGTGGAAAAAAAGGAGAAGTTGAGGAAGGAAGTGGTGAAAAATGAGCACAGAGAGAGTGATTGGTGTTATTTTACTAACTGCAGCTATCACATTTCTACTTCGTAGTTTGCCATTTCTAATCTTTCGTGGAGAAAGAAAGATGCCAAGACGAGTGATGGAACTGGGAAAAGTATTACCAGCGGCAATTATGGCAGTGTTAATCGTATATTGTATGAAAGATGTGGGAAATGATTTTACAGGAGATGGAATCTTTAAATGTATTGCGATACTTGTGGTCGCAGGAAGTTACAAGTGGAAACATAATACATTTTTGAGTATTCTATTGGGAACGCTATGTTATATGGTATTTGTGAACTGAAACAACTAGAACAATAAAACGAACAAATGTTTGATTTTTCTTGCATAGTTCTTTTATTCATGTTCTTTATATCTATGAAAGTAGCTATTAGAGGCATGGAAAAAAGCAGAGTATGCTAATGAACAAATTGCTTCATTGGAAGGAAGATTAGAAGATAAGGTACATATTCATAAATAAGTAATGATCTCTCGGAATCTTGAGAGAGCATGCCAGCAAAACTCTGGCATTGAACTTT
>OKRU01000572.1_pt1 | contig 37093 bp, 28 predicted proteins | sample 1601131 | NCBI WGS metagenome assembly OKRU01 (sample SAMEA3541558, study PRJEB24748) | human gut metagenome | biome: human gut; feature: human-associated habitat; material: faeces | place: China | collected 2012
ATAGTTGTTCCGGTTCACTCCATAATTCCTTTATACATTTCATAAGCATTTGCTTATTTCCACTCTCAAATAATTTTCCATCTACATTATCCTCAATCAATTCTGATATCCCACCCATATCAGCTCCCACAACCGGTGTTCCGCACATTTGCGATTCCAGCACAGAAAAAGGACAGTTTTCATACCATTCAGATGGATACACCGTAAATTTTGCTTTACGAATCAACGTTTCAAGCGCCTCTCCCTTTTGAAATCCAACACATTGAATATTTGGTATCTTACTAATTTCCTCTTCAAGCGGACCTGAGCCTGCAAAAATAAAATGAATTTCCGGCAATCTCTTGCAGACTTCCATCAATGTTCTAATTCCTTTTTCTTCTGAAAAACGACCAAAATACAACACATAGTTTTGTTTGTTAACCAAACGCCACTCTACTTTTTCAACAAAGTTATGCATCATTACCGTTTTCTTTGAAAACAAAACGTTCGTATCCAACTTATTTTTCATAAAATTCGAACAGCAAATCATCGTATCAATATATTGGTAAACACCTTTCCATTTCCAAAAAAAAGCTTCTATCGAACCAATCACGCTTTTGGTCCAAGAACCATGAATACATTTATTTTTTGTACAATTACAAAAATGTCCCCCCAGGCACTTCTCACAATTTTCATGAGTAAGTGGATTGTTCAACATATGATTAGGACAAACCAACTGATAATCATGTGCCGTATAAACAATTTTACACGTATTTCCGGTTTTCCTACGCCATCTAACAATTTCTAAAATAATAGCAGGTGTCAATTGATAATTAAAATTATTAAGATGACAAACATCCGGTTGAAAATCGTCCAAAACCTTTCGTATCTGCATACGAGCTTCAATACTATAGATTGTTTTGATTGAATAAACTAATTTTGTAATTTTTGAACTGCAATGAAAATCCATCTCGCTTGTATATGCATCAATGTGATTTCCAACACACCTTCCCGCATGTTCCATGCCGAAAAACTGTACCTCATGGCCCATCTTTTCCAATGTCTGACCCACTTTAAATATATACGTTTCGCTTCCGCCATTCGGATATAAAAACTTGTTTATCATTAACACACGCACTACATTATTCCTCTATATAAATCTAAAGTTTCTTGAACGACTTCATCCCAATTATATTTTTCACAAATAAAATTCGCTGCTTTCGATTTCAATACTGCCACTTTTTCCGGATGGTTACAAACATCCTGCAATTTTAATTGTAAATCACCTATATCTGACTTTCGAAAAAGAATGGCTTTATCCTCAACTACCTCAACACACTCCGGAATATCGGAAACCAAACAACAATTTCCATAGCTCATCGCCTCCAATAAGCTTAATGGCATTCCTTCCAGATCTGAAGGTAACACATAGACATATGCATTGCTATACAATTCTTCCAGCATCTGTCCCTGCACAAATCCTGTAAAAACAATTCGTTTGTCTGTCTTCGCACATTCCTTCAGCTTTCTAATATAGGAATCTGTATCACTAGATCCCCCTGCAATCACAAGCTTTTTATCTGTTTCCACAAGTTTAAATGCTTCTATCAGATAACGGATTCCTTTTTCGGGAACAAGACGACCTAGGAATAGCACATACGATTCCTTTTGCAGCCCAAACTTTTCAGTAATAAGATTAGCACACCGAACTTTATGACGCTTTACTCCATTAGGGATAAAGCGTGTTTTTCTCCTATAAGTCTCCCAAAAATAATTTTGCGATTCTCTACTCAGTACAATAATTTCGTCTGCATATTTTACGGCATTTTTTTCTCCTTGAAGAATGAATTTACGTCCTCCACCTGATTGCCACTTTTCTCTTTTCCAATCAATACCGTGAATAGTTACAACAATTTTTTTCCCAAACATTTTCGGTATCCAAGCGAAAAAAGCTGGTCCCTCGGCATGAATATGAACCACATCATATTGACCAAATGCACTGCATAACGCAGCAAAAAAAGACGCGCTCACAGCAGCCATTCCCTTTACATCAATTGTAGGAACTGTCTTTTGGTATACGCCGCCACATTTTTGCTGCTGATAATCATCATACTTTATCCCACTTACATGATGGCCACCTCGATTATAGCAGGTCACCCGACACCCATTTGCAGCCATCCTTGTAGCTAATTCGCGTACAACAATTTCTATTCCGCCTTCTCTTGACAAGCGCTTATGACCAAACATAGCCACCGAAAATTTTGCTTCCATTATTTTCCCATTTCTAACTATAAAACTCTTTTACATCGATCCATCCCGACCAAACACAACCACCAACGTTTTACACAAAATCTTCCAATCCAATCCCATACTCCAATTGGTAATATAATACCGATCCAACTCAACCACCTGCTCGAACTCCGTGATATTGCTGCGACCGCTGACCTGCCACATTCCGGTGATGCCAGGCTTGATTGCCAGGCGCGCACGGTGATGCAGATCATATTTTTCCCACTCATCTTCCGTCGGCGGTCTGGTTCCGACAAGACTCATGTCTCCCTTTAAGACATTCCAGAATTGCGGGAACTCATCGATGGACCAGTCTCTGATCCAGTTGCCGATTCCCTTCTTGACCGTGCCATCCGCAAGCCTGCGGCAGCCAATGATACGAGGGTCATAGTCCAGCTTAAACATCATTCCGTCGCTGACACGATTATCGGCAAGGAGCTGCGCCTTGCGCGCCTCCGCATCCGGATACATGCTGCGGAACTTATAGAGTTTAAATTTCTTGCCATTCTTTCCGATACGGATCTGGGAAAAAATGATCGGTCCCGGCGACTTTATATAAATTGCCGGTGCAACGAACAAAAACAGAATTCCAGTCAGAATGCAGCCGACCACACCTCCGATAATATCCAGCAATCTCTTGCAGAAAAGCTGCGTACCGGAAATGGTATTCATACTTGTCGTCAGCACGGTATACTTTCCCATGCTTTCGATAAATTGTTTCTGGTTGTTGAGTGCCAGGCGCTCCGCCAGCTTAATGTGAATCACAACCCCCATCTCCATCAGCTGATTCACCAGTCCATCCAGCCTCGTGCTCTGTGCCGAGAGGTCAATGAAAGCCTCATCCACCCACTCACGGCAAATATATTCGGTCATCGTGTCGCGACCTGCCACAAGAGGGATTCCATTGATCGAATCACCAACATGTATCTCATTATCTGCAAATTTCTCTGTCACATTCTTCGAATCATCCGAATTCTTCCCAGTCTCACCACTTTCTGCCTCATTATTCGAATTTTTCAAGCGCACAGATTTCTCTGGCAGATCAACCACCACAATGCCGGACACCTGAAACATCTCATAAGAATGACTCTGGATATCCTTCTTCACACGCAAAAGCTGCTGCTTATCCGTAATGATCAGCACGGACTTCTGCTGTCCCAGCTTGATTCGCAGCAAAACATGCTTTTTCCACAGAATGCGCACTCCGTAGCTGATAAACAGGTAAAGAAAAGCCATCAGGAAGAACGTCATACGCGAGAAATCCCCCGCATCCTTCACAGAGAACAGATACAAAACCGACACAAGCGCGAGCAGACACACGTGCTTGAGCGTAGCCGTAAATTCCTTCAGATACCCACGTTTGAGCACATTCTTGAGCGTATTCAGCGCAAGAAGCAGCACAATATCCACGAAAAACAAGACAATCGCAAGATTCTCATATATTAAGTTTGTAAACAATCCCGTACTTTTGTGCCTGATAACATAAGCCAGGAAAAATGACACTTCCAGACAGATAATATCCAGAATCATAAAATCCAGATGCTTTGTCCAAGTATTTTTGCCCTTATGATACACTTTGTTTCCTCAAAATGCGCCATACACTGCTGCATGCGCAATCCTCTTTCGTCACTTCCAAATATTTGTTTTATTATACCAATTTTCCAACATAATGTCTATGTGCCGACATACAGTACTTCCCCCAGACACAACCTGTCAACTTTTTTCAAAAGTTAACGCATTTTATAGTACTATCAATAGGACTACTCTACGAAACACAAGAGAAAGAGGATACCATTATGAGATTACCAAACGGATACGGCGGAGTTGTCAAACTCTCCGGAGCCCGAAGAAGACCTTATGCAGCCCGCATCACAACAGGCTGGTACTACAATGATCAGACCGGAAAACGCGTACAGCGCTATCAGATCCTGGGATATGCATCCACCCGTGCGGAAGCGTTGCAGATACTCGCACGATACAACGATTACCCGATTGACGGTGCATCACTTAAACTGACATTTGCCGACATCTACGAGCGCTGGTCCGCCGAAAAATTTCCAACCACTTCCCATTCCAACATCAAAGGTTACCGCGCCGCATACGCGATCTGTCAGGATATCGCAGATGTGCCGTTTCGCAACCTGCGCCTCGATGACCTGCAGCGCGTGGTCGACCGCTGCGGCAAGAATTACCCGACACTCAAGAAGCTGCGCGTACTCTACAACCAGCTCTACGAATATGCGATGAAGCATGAAATCGTTGTCAAAGATTACTCCACTTACGTCAATATCATCAAATACAAGGATCGCAATCCGAATAAGACGGAGCGCGAACGCTTTCCACCACAGGAGATCGCTTTGCTTTGGAAACACAAGGACGATCCTTACTATCAGACCATTCTCATGCTGATCTACAACGGTGTCCGTGTCTCGGAGCTTCTCGATTTAAAGAAAGAAAACGTCCATCTTAGGGAACGCTACTTCGATGTCATAGATAGCAAGACTGCAAACGGCATCCGCAAAGTTCCTATCGCCGCCAAGGTACTTCCCTTCTACGAACGCTGGTACAACGACTGCTCCGCCTGCGAATACCTAATCCACACGATGGACAGCGAACATTTTACCTACCACAATTATTACAGCAATTTCTTTAAGCCTTTGCTGAACCGGCTGGGCATTGACCGGACACCGCACTGCTGCCGCCACACCACGATCTCCATGATGGCGGATGCGCACATCGACCAGACGATCATCAAGAAGATCGTCGGCCACGCCGGTGCGATGTCACTCACGGAACGTGTGTATACGCATCTCGATATCAATGAATTGATCGAAGCAATCGATCAGATCTAGATTGCAAAATCGCCACCCTCTATTCCTAGAAGGTGGCGACATCTTCGTCACTTGGATTCCACAAATGCATTTTGCATCTGTGCTTCTCTATATGCAAGATTACAGGTCAGAAAACAGATCTTCCTTGTACGTTCCGTCTGCAAGCATCTTCTTAAAGCTCTCCCGGACCGCTGCAACATCTTCCTTGTAGGTCATGCCATACCACGTATCGTTCGTGCGCAGCACCTTGACCGCCATCCTGCCCTCCGCCAGAAGCTCGCCGATGTAGATCGGGATCAGATACTCCGACTTCAATGGATTCTGCGGCACTTCTTTCTCAAAGAATTCCTTGAATCCTGCCTCTAACGTATCCACGAAATCCGGCGTCAGTCCCCACATATTCATCGAAACAAGCGAATTCACATCCAGCTTCACTCCATCCGCCTGTGCTCCATCTGCAGTCTTAACAATATTCTTGGTCTCCGCAACTTCTGTAAGATTGCTGTCCGCATCCATCTTGCAGACACCGCGCGTTACCGCACCGTTATCCGACAATGTATTCTTCAACACAAAGCCGGCCATACAAGACGTTCCGCCTTCCACCAGGTACTCATGAACCGCCCGGAAACCTTCCTTGCCATAATAGTCGTCCGCATTAATCACGATAAAAGGCGCATCGATCAGATCCTTTGCCGCAAGTACTGCCTGTCCGGTTCCCCAAGGCTTCGTTCTTCCCTCCGGGAGCTCGCCCGGGATATCACGGATATCCTGAAACGCGTAATCTACCTTTACATCAAACCCGGCACAAATATCCGCGATACGGTTGCCAATCGCATTCTTAAAATCTTCCTCAATATCCTTACGAATAATAAAAATCACATGGTTGAAACCTGCCTCGATCGCATCATGCACCGAATAATCCATAATAATATGATTCTGTGCGTCTACAGGCTCCAGCTGCTTAATCCCCCCGCCGAAACGCGATCCGATTCCTGCTGCCATAATCAGTAGTGTTGTCTTCATTCTTCTTCCTTCCATAGTAACTTGTGGTCCCCTCACCAACTTCTATCATCTATTGTAAAGGATGATCTCACGCTTTGCAACTGCCGCATGCATTTTCCCAAAATCAGACAAAAACAAACTACTTTTCAAGCCAATACTAAGGCCGTCCAACCGGCATTTACGGTATAGCGGTCCGATCACCGACGTAACAACTCCCGTGCCAACTCATCCACTCTTGCGGTATATCCCGCACCAACTTTCGCCTCCAGCAACTCGCATGTCGCCTTCAGATTCGGACAGCGGCTCGTCAGATTGTGCGCATCACTTCCCAGCAGCACCGCTTCTTGCTGCTTCAGCAGCCCGATGCACATCCGCCGCCTCTTCCAATCCTGAAACGGTCCGGCATTCATCTGGCACTCCAACGGCAGATCCATGATCTCATTCCAGACACTCTTGTCCTTCTGCAACTTGTAGTAGCGCTCAATGTGCGCCAGCACAACGCGGATACCCTGCCTGCGAACAAGATTGGCCACATCGACATACACGTCTTTCTCCCACTGACAGAATGGCATCTCCAACAAGATCGTGCCACTGTCTCCAATGCACAGCTCCGGAATCATATCCGCGTTACCGATATTCCGAAAATAATACACTTCCGCCCCAAGATGATACGGCAACAGCTCCACACCAGCCTGCTGCGCCGCAGCCTCCAGCCGTCTCACATTTTGTTCTCTTTTCTTAAGGAAATGCGCCACCGTATCCTGCTGCGCATAGAAATGCGGCGTAAAGACCACTTCCGTCACGCCCTGCTCCCGCTCCATCTGAAGCATCGCAAGCGACATCTTCGCATCCTTACTGCCATCATCCATCTCCGGAAGAATGTGACTGTGAAAATCAATCATATGTAACTCCTAAAACACTATTGTAACCCGTGGTTTTCTTCTCTTATATGCTCCAAAATTCTGTCATACTGTTCATACATCTTCTGCACTTCGTTTTCCAACGTGTAATAATGCATAATATATGGAATCAACAGAACAACCAACAACAATGTTAACACATACAATGCCGGATTACAAATCATAAGCGCCGCCACAATCGAAATCAGCGTCAGGATCGCAAACGTCACCGTCACGATCAGGTGCACCAGTCTCTCATGCTGGAAAAAGCCAATCTGGATCAGATGCTCCTGTAGGATGTCAGACCAGCGATCCGGAGAGATATTGTCCGAGTGGGCCAGGAGTGCGTCGATTTTCTGACGGTAGGTTATTATTCTTTTCTTCATAAAGAATCCTCTTCTTCATTTTAGCTTAAACAATATATTATTTTAGCATTATAACATATCTTTGCAGGCTCAGCTTACTTACATGCCGATAAAGCACCAATTGCGCTTCTGAAATTTTTTACTCTCACTTACCACACCCATTCATTTTTCACTTCATTAATCTCATCCTCGAGTCCCACGATCTCCTTCCAGCACACAACCCCATCTGCCTCTTTCATCTCATCGATTTTACTCATCTGGAACGCGATTGCAACGCAGGCCTTCCGCCGACTAAGAATCTCCTTAAACGAAACATACGAATCTAAGTCACCATATAGTGCTACGGCATGCATCTTCAGGCACTCGTCAACAGTTTCCAAATTTCTGCCTTGCATCAGCGAATTCTTTGCATAGAGAAGATTATGTACCGTCCATGCTGCCGAAAGTACTCCTGGATTCTTGCGATAACGAAAAATATTTAATACTTCGTCCAATAACATTTGTGATGAAGTCTCATCCGGATGTGCCTGCATATGCTGAAATGCAGCAAATAATGCCCCTGCAACAAGCTCATTATTTGCAGACCTCATATCCTGCACAAGCCGATCTTGCAGCTTTTTGCCATCTTCCAATAAGATTTCAAGCGGCTTCGTGCTGATGTCGAATTTTTGCATCTCATTTATCATCTGGTGCAGTTCATTCTTCTTTGTTGCCGACAAATTTCCGGAATTCTTTACCAAAGCCGCCATGCATTGCACCATCCGCCACGCACGAGATGTAAACTCATCCCACATAACGCTGTCTCGTCTCGCATTTTCTAATTTTCCAGCTAATATCTTCCAATAACCCTGAATGCTATATAACAACTGTTCCGTCTCATCCACACTCCAATAGCCGGATTCCATATGGTCACACAACACAATCAGCTCATCTAAATAAGGAATACCATTCATTGAAATCTTACAGCCTTCCTCATCAGCAAACTGCGCTTCCAAGCTTTGTGACAAAAACCACTGTTTCACAGAACGCACCGGAATACTTACATCCTCCACTGGAAGCATCTCAAACTTATATAAATACATATTAGACAGTTTCGGTAATCCCGTATCTTCCGACACAAATCGCCAAAGCAGCCTAGCATACGCCTTCTGCTGCTCTTCATCTAACAAATCTAAATCATACAAGACTTCCAAACGCAATGCCTTTGTCTGCCAGACATACCCCCACTCATCGGGTATTACCAATAAATCCGATATCGTATCTGGTGTTACCCGACACTCCTTCTTCCATACTCCAATGTCCAGTTTCTTAAAATAAAAGGCAAAAATATCCATGCCGACCCCATGTCCATGCAACGTCTTATGTTCCACAATCTTCGTCTGCATCATCGTATCTAGCATCTGAGCTTTCACGCGCTCCGACACCTGCTGCATGATTCCTATACTTAGCTGCGCCATTGGAAAAGATACTGGAAGCGCCTGATTCTCCATGAGTGCCTTAAGCATCAGCAACGACTCTGCCTGATTTTCCTGTGGACAACGACTCATAAACCGAATCAAAAGTTCCGGAATATTCGTTATAATCCGTGCAAGCAATCCTCCCGGTGTCCCCTCTCTTTCCTCAATTTCCTCCATATTTTTCGAGAAAGCACGAATCAGCATCAACACAATCGTCTTCGCATCGTCTGTCTCCAAAGATGACAGATATCTTCGATCTACCAATGTCTCAATCGTATTACCACGTGACACTTTGCATAATAACTGTGCGCCGAATAACGGATTCATCTCCATTACAGCCTCGATCCACGGATGCTCCCACTCCCCGAGCAACGTAACATAACCACAATGCATCGGTAACGCCAAACGATCCAAAAGCCGAGCAAAACGATATGCATCCGCACAGCCGCTTGTTCCTCCAAAAATCGTTCGAAGCTCCCGATTCAATGCAAATGCATCCTTCTTCTCATAAGACTTAACATGCCAGCGGAGCAGTTCATTCTCAGTACGATTCTTCCACTCGCTCCAGTCAAACAACTCCTTATAATGTTCAATTTCATCCTCGATATGATTGATAAATTCCTGGTGAGCCTCATACTCACCATTGTAATCACGAACTCCCTGCACACATAAGGAATAAAGCTGTAACGCACACGCTTGTAGCGACGCAAAATACAAATACTTTTCCGGTTGGTCAATGCCCTCCTGCCGAATTTCACAAATCAACTGCTTCAGATCCTCAATAACAGCCTCCGCATCATCCAATTCCACCCGCATTCCCAATAGCTGTAATCGAACCTCATAATTCGTCTTTGGTGGATGACAACGGCCGAGCGCCACACGCATCGCCGGAATATCCATCTGCGCATACGCCCATTTCAGTTTCTCTAGGCGAAGCAACACCACTTTCTGCTTGCAATACGACTCCTTTGCATGCAAAGTATCATATATTTCATTCCACGCAGACTGCTTACAACGTTCTCGATTCATGCGAAGTAAAGCAAGTCCAATATCAAACCATCTCCCAATCCTCTCCGTATTCGCCTCATCAAGCAACTGACTTTCAAACGCTTTCCATATTGTATAAATGTTGATATATTCATAACCGGAATAGATATGCAGGCAACGCTCGTACCGCCATACCAATTCAAAGCAGAAGTCAAACATCTTCTGACTTTCCATAAATGTGTGACACTGCAGCAGACCGACCTCTCGCGTTTTTACCTCCAACTCGTTACATTTATCATATGTAAGAATGTATAACCCCGGATCAGTTTCACGTTCTCCTTGCCACAAAGTGATCAGTTTCTCAATATCTGCCACTCTATCCTCGTGTAGTGACTTCGGCTCCCACTCTATATTCGAATTACTCAGGTTCCATTCCGGGATAAAAAACTTCTGTGCTTCTGTGGCTCTCTCCTTATAAATATAGGATTCGCGGTTCTCACTGCCTTCCTGCCTGATATGCTGGCGCTCCTCCTGTTTTCGTCTTTCCATATCATCAAGGAGAAGTTGTATACTCAGATTAAGGCCATGCATCTCCCCAACAAATCCGTTCATCTGATTCTGCATTCCAATCACAACTGAATCAATATCCTGCAAAAGAAAACGATCATATTTTTTCGGCAACATACGGCGAATCGAAGTTGTAATGATTTCCATAAAGTGACGTTTGCAGTTCTGCCTGTTATTTTCTTCCAATCCTTCCAGCATCACATCCAACTGTTGTTCCAACGCATCCATCCATGAATAATCATCGATGGAACGCATCATTCGCGCCAAAGACCTCATGCTTTCCTCAGAAAAAACCTGCGCGCGAAAATTATTCTCTTCATTCTTGTAGTACTCGTATCCGCTGATATGGCTGCCGGCATCAATAAACATCTGTATAAATCGAGCCTCATCAATCCCTTTGACCGCACATTGGCCAAGAAACCCACGCACGCCACCGGTAATCGTGGCTTCCACAAGATCTGTCATTGTATCACTCATAATCAGGCTCCTTTCTAAAGTTTTTATCGATGTTGCTATTTTTCCTCCTGCTCATACACAATTCATCTGTTTCTCTCTCTGCCCCACTCTTTCCAATTTCAATCTGCTCGGTCGGCACATCTCTCAGCCACCGTGGTAACGTAAAGTCGATCTAAAAAACAACCACCGTGCCGATGATCAGGTACATTATCTTCTTCCCATAATTTTTCATAAATGCTCCAAGATTCTATCATACTGCACATACATCTTCTGCACCTCATTCTCCAACGTATAGTAGTGCATAATATACGGAATCAATAGCACAAGAAACAATAACGTCAATGCATCCAACGCCGGATTGCAAATCATCAGTGCCGCCACAATCGAAATCAACGTCAGGATTGCAAACGTAACCGTCACAATCAGGTGCACCAGTCTCTCATGCTGGAAAAAGCCAATCTGGATCAGATGCTCCTGTAAGACGTCGGACCAACAATCCGGAGAAATATCGTCCGGGTTGGCTAGAAGTGCGTCGATTTTCTGGCGGTAGGTTATTATTCTTTTCTTCATTTATATTTTTACCTTCTTCGAACATGCATATCATATAAATATTAAATGCCTTAGGTTATATCATAATTTCATTTCATCAATAAAACGACTTTTCTCTATTTTCCCATATTCTACACCCGTAATAAATAGTTGTTTTCGAGCCCTAGTAACTGCAACATAAAAGTTACGCCGTTCTTCCTCGATTTGCTCTACCCTTCCGCTTTTAATAGCTTTATGAAATGGTGTCTGACCTTCAATTGCATTAATAATAAACACATAATCCCACTCAAGGCCTTTTGCCGCGTGAAATGAACACATCGAAATTCCTGTTTTACTTTCTTTACTTTGTTGAACCACTTTTCTATAATCTAAAACATCCTTTTCCCACTGTTCCATAGATTTTTTCATTTTTCCTTGGTGAAATGCAGATTCCAGCCTCTGTAATAAGTAAATGTAATTTTCTTTAGACTCCCCAATATATTTATCCGCCCAATTTAAATAACCAACTTTTTGGCCCAATGTATCCAAAAACTGTTTATTTGTATGACAAGCATTTAACAGTTCAATATCTTTTCTAAGTTGTACAATAGTTGCATAACTTTCCTGATCTTGTATGGTTTGTAGATCAAGTTCTCTTAGTTCCTTAAATGAAAGTCTACTTACATCTCTATTTAAATAACCTCGTCTCGGTTTATCAATAATACGTTGTAAGTCCCCATTCTTTTCCTTTCCATTCGCCAGTCTCCAATATGCCAATATATCATTAAAAAAAATATTTTCATGATAATTTTCTATTCGTTCAGATGTATGAAATTGTAATCCGGCTTCATTTAATCCAGCGGCTATCAATTCATTGGCACGGTTCGTTCTACATAATATCGCTATCTGCTCTGCCGCAACACCCGACTTTAATATTTCTTTTATCGTTTCAACCACAAAATATGTTTGCTGCCAAAAATTTTTAAATATCTCAACTTGAACTTGATTCGTAACAGCACTAAACGCTTGCATCTTCTTATCAAATCTATTCTTATTATTTGAGATAAGCTTTGCAGAAGATTCAACTACCGGTATTGGACAACGGAAATTTTTTCCCAAGTCAAATATTCGATACTCGGGATATTTGACAACAAAATCATTCAAAACAGAAACTCCTATAGTTCTAAATCCGTATATAGACTGATCATCATCTCCTATCAAACAAATATTTCTATGACTTGCCGCAAGTCTATAACATATTTGTGCCTGATATATGTCCATATCTTGAGCTTCATCTATCATAATAAATTTATATTTATGTTGCCATCTTTCTAATATGTTTTGATTATTTAATGCCTTGATTGCATCAAATAACATATCATTATAATCTTTTTTCCGACTACATTTCTTATAATCTTGATACCGTGGAATTTCGACAGCTAATATACTTTCATACTGCGCCAGTTCTTCTTCATCCTCAAAGTTGGGATTTCCCAAAGTATTGATATTATAAATTATAGATTCCATCTTATTTATCAAATACATAGTTTGTTCCTTAGAATACCCGCAAACCATTTGTCTATTAGAAAAATACTTTCTTCTTTCACTTTCTGTTAAAATTTCTACATCTTTTTTTCCTGGCAACTCTCGTGAAATTTCTAATGCTAACGAGTGTAGTGTGCACCATTTAATTTGATTATCCTTTCCAAATATGTTTTCATAACGTTCTTGCATTTGTCTCTCTGCATTTTTTGAAAAAGTGGCAATCAATATATTGTCCTTAGGAAATTTTTCTCTTAAAACCGCAGCTCGACCTATAATCGTCATCGTTTTTCCTGATCCCGGGCAAGCTAACACCATCATTGGTCCTTGAAAACAAAATATCACTTGCTTTTGTTCTTCAGTAAACTTCATTAATAGATCCTTTCCCTATCAAAGTAAATCCTCAACCACAAGTACCTTATCATTGTAACACTTCTTTGCGAAAATATCTCTTGTATCCTTAAACTCGAATCGCGCGATTCGCGCAATTCGCTCTACTGTAATGCTAACCATTAATAACATCTCTATTGAGGTTGACTCTGCTATTTCAGCAGCTATCCGATACGAACCGACAGATTGAACTTCTTACCGAGCATAGACTTCCTGATGAAAAACTGGCAGCGTTGTTTCCACATGGTATAAAGAACTGACGGATGAAATCTACCAGTGGCTTCATCAGGAGACGTATCTTCGAACCTTCCTAAGCGATGGTGACATTCCTATTGGCAACAATTATGCGGAACAGACAATCCGCCCATTCATGATTGGGCGAAAAAAACTTTGTCTTAATCGAATCATCAAACGGTGCACGTGCCAGTGCCATAATCTACACTCTATTCGAAACGTTCAAAGCCAACCAGCTGAATGTTTATGAGTACTTTGAGCTGCTACTCACCGAAATACCAAAACACATGAACGACACTTCTTTGAACTTCATCGATGACCTTCTTCCTTGGATGCTTTCTGTTCAGAAAACCTGTCCAAGTCGATTTAAGAAATGATAATTTATTTTATCATAGAAGAACCTTCTAAACATTATTTTACAGAAAAAAATTTCATACTCTCGCCAATGTAATTTGACATTCACCACTGCTCCCCTGTCAGGTAATACTTCCTCCAATACCCAAACGATTCCTCTCCCGGATCATACTCTGTTTCATCCTCATGGTCCGTCCACAGAGCAGTCGACAAATAATACTCATAATTCTCCATTCCTCCACCGGTCGGATCATCCCACGTACAATCAATATAGTACCAGGTATCCCCCAGCTTCACGCGATTCCATGCGTGGTCTCCTCTGCCCATGGTACTTGTCGCCCATCCACTGACAATATGGCATTCCACGCTTTCAGCTGTACACATCGCATAGAAAGCCAACGCATAGCTATTACACACACCGGAGCCTCGCATCAACACGCCCTCAGCAGCCGAGCTCCACCCCGGTCGCGTGCCAAGATCCCCCTCATAATAATCCGCATGCAAGATCAGATAATCGTGAATTGCCCTCACCTTATCCTGATCCGTCATCCCCGGCGTAATGATTTCGTCCAACGTATCATACACCTTCTCCAGCACAGTCTGCGCTTCCTCTGAAAATCCATCCACAGAACGCCTTTTAAGGACCTGGCGCACAGAGCCATACACCTGCTGCTCATACTCCTGCGCCTTGCCCGCGCCCATATCCATGAATTCATCTGGTTCTCTCTCTGCCCCACTCTTTCCAATTTCAACCTGCCCGGTCGGCACGTCTCTCAGCCACCGCGGCAACGTAAAGCCGGTCCAAAGAACAACGACCGTAACGAAGATCAGACACATTACCTTCTTCCCATAATTTTTCATAACTGCTCCAAAATCCTATTAATTCATTATTCATTGCCAATCATTAGTATCTTTATATTGCAACTTTCTTCCAAATTCGTAATTCTTGTATAACCTTTTTAAATAGCATATACAAGAAAAAGCCGACGTTTCACATCGACCTTTTCTTTCCTCTTCTATTCCACGCCTACGCATCCTGCAACATTCACATTCCAATCTTTCAGCATGCGCAGTTCCTTCTCAATCTCCTGATAAATAGACACATCTGTAATCTCAACCAGTACTACATGCCCAGCTTCTGAAGCCTCACGCATTGCAGCCGCATCATAACAGATATTCTCACCATATACCGTCTGAATACCCTTTGTAGAAAGTCCCTCAACAATCTGCGTAATCGTATTCTTATCCACACGTTCAATCTCCGAACCTGTCAGGAACAGTTTCGTAATCCCCTCATTCTTACAATACAACTCAATATTAGAAATTGCCAATTGTACTGAAGCCTCCGCACTAAGCAGCTTTTGATTGCGATACTTAATCCGAAGCAAAAATCCATTGATTCCTTTGCTACCCTTGTTCTGTGTCAGGATACCAAACTGGCGAAGCTTGTAGAAGCGAACCAGTTCCTCTGCCTCCTGCAACTTATTCGACAGAACCGCAACACAAACCAGATATAATGCCGCAAGAAAGATTCCCATCACAAAGCCAAGAACAACATACTTCTTACTGAATACCGGAGCCGATACTTCAACCGTTTCCGGTACAGTCTCCTCGTCTGCAGTCTCATTCTCTCGTTCTGCTGCCAATTCACTGTCAACCACCTTGAGCTGATCCTCTGTCATAGCAGATGTCAAAGTAGAAATCTGATCTCTGTATGATTTAATGAGACCTGTAACCGCATTCTGCGAATTGGCAAGATCCGAATCTGTCCGCACCTGATAGTTTTCTGAAACAAGCACAAGCTTATGACTTCCGATGCGATCCGCGATATCCTTATATCTGCCCTTCAACTCCTTCTGAATTGCTTCCGACACACTCTTTAAACTCTTTTCGTCCGTATACTTCACCAGAACCGAAAACGTATTATCCGAATCAACTGTGGCAGACACCAGCTCCGCAAGATACTTTGCTTCCGCCTTCGTGTTAACATCCTTCCAGATTTCCTTCTGACTCAATCCATTCGCGGCATAATCCACATATGCGTTCGTAATGGCAGAGGTATAATTCTGCTTATTATCCTTCGAATAATTGTATGTATAATCCGAATCGATATAATACTTCAGTTCCAACACATGTTCCTGATATGGATCAATATTCATCAGTAACGACTCCTGCATATACTGACTGTTTTTGTCCAAAAGGACCTGCAAGCTCTTCACATCATCGATCTGCTGCTGCTCCGTTTTCGTAAACGTAACCGTCTGTGTAACATCTTCCTGTGGTTGCTGCGCTGCTTTATACGCCTGTGCATCCTTAGCATACTTCACTCCCGGAAGTAATATTGCAAAAAGCAAAGCACATACGATCCATAACTTCCATCCCAACATCACCTTCCAGAATAAGTGACGAAGAGAAATTTCCCTAACTTGATTTTCCATTTGTATATTCTCCAATTTGTAATTTAATAGGCGTAACTAAGTGTACTGCATTTATTGGTAAAAAGCAATGCTTTCAATGAAAGACCTTGTCAATCAGTCCACCATTTTGTCGTATCTGATTCATTATCAATTCACTACAGATACAGCCCCGAAAATCATATGCATCCACATTAAAATTGGTAATCATATCCACCACACTATGAAAACGGCAGTATTTCTCATGACAGAACATAATCTGTCCATTAGAGAGAATTGCTACCAATTCCTTATTTTCTGTATTGAAAGCCATATCCAAAACATCTCCCATAATATCAGGATCCTGTGATGAATACGGATTCGGATACCACCAACCCATTTTCTTACCAGGAACAGTTTTTTCATAAAAATTAAACGTCTGAAGTGATCTCTGTCCATTCGAGCAAGCAATTACAGTATTTTCAGGGCTTACCACCATCATGTAGCTTCCACCGGTTTTATCAAATATCTTCTTTCTCATACAGTCACCTATATGATAAATACTGATGATATTGTCCTGCGTTGCCACTGCAATAAACGGTTCATTCTTGAAACTACTTATTCCAATAACGGGCGAATCCTGACTATTTACCTCAGAATACTCTCCTGTACGGATATTCTTAAATTCCACTTTTCTGGCATTATTACCAACAGCAGCAATTGATCCATCCGACATAAAGCAAGCCAGCCGCGCATTTTTGCATGGACTATCCGCTTCGAAACATTCCCCGGTTTTCAAATCGTAGAGATACAAATCATGCTCCATATTCTTTCTAAGAACCTTAGTACCATATGTTGAAAGTTTCTTATGTTGATTCGAAACAAAATGTTCGGCAAACCATCTTTCCTCTCCACTTGCCAATTCATAAACCCATGTTTCCTTATCTGTTTCGCCTAAAACAAAGCTTCCATTCTCAGAGAGATGTATTGTCTCTATAACTTCCGGGCAAGAGATATCACCCACATGAATTTTCTTATCAAGATTCCACAACTGTATCTTACGTTTTCCGGCTTTCACTTCATAACTAAGTGTCACCGCATGTTTTCCATCTCCTGAAACAGATCCATCTTTCAGCAGAGTTGTTCCTCTTGCAAGAACGTAGAGTTTCTCATTTCCACTTGTAACTATAAGTTCTCCATCTAATGCCGAACTTGCCACTAGCCCATCATGCTCTGTCTGCCATATTATGCCTGTCTTCCGATTTCTTTTTTGCTTAACTCTATTTTTAAGGAAAGTAATATCCATCCCCTTAACCGGATTCTCCCAGGCGTGTCTTACCTGTTGATTATACACCCGACTACAATCAGCCAATGAAAATCTTAACTCCCGATTATTGTAGTAAAAATAAAGCATATCATCATTCAAAATCAAAAGGTGAAATCTGTTATTAAAAATGCCTGTATGTGATTCTTCAGAATTTATAATTTTTCCTAAATACATCCATTGTTTATCATGCTTGAATACATAAATCTCCTGATTTAGCCCCATTTTTGTAGCGAACAGGTAGTCACCGATAAACGCCAAGCGCCCAAGTTCTCTGCCTACTGAATATATAAATGTCTGATCTTCTGCTTGCAAAGAAAAAATAAAAACTCTGCCTTGGGAATATGCAGCTAGGAACTCATTATTCTGCGAAAACTGTAGATGTGTGTATTGCAACAAACTTTCAGATATTTTTCCAACCGATGCATTATCTATCTTCGCTTCTCTTAAAGAGATTCTTTTCGTTCCAATTTTCTCACCATCTGGAATTTGCAAGCCCCGCAGATCGAGCCCAGAATAATCAGGACATCCTCCCATTTTAGTATAAGGAAAACAATCCAACAGGTTTTCCACAAGAATCGAGGCGTCCTCTCTGTTTTTTCCCACCTCATGCACACGCTCGGCAAGACCCGTCCAATATTTCCCTGACAGATTTCTAATATGCTCCATAACAGGGAATGAAAGTTTTCTGGTATTCCAATACTTCTCTATATTATTTTGTCTGACAATCCACATAGCTGAAAGGAAATCTCTGTATATCTGGTGTGGAAATGCAATAATCACCTCATCCTTATATAACAAATGCACTTCTGTTGTCAGATAATCAAAAACCAAGCCATATTTCAATTCTGGAATATCATAGTCCCGAAACCGTTCCTGCAAAGGAAGCAACCCCGCCTCCTTTACCACATTTTCCTGCATGATTTTCTGCAAAACAACACGAAACTCAGCATTTTCCTTATTCAAACTATATGACACTTCATAAGCATATGCTATCGCTGGAAGAATATCAAATATAGACTGATATGCTATTTGCGCTTTCTGACCATCCACAGAATCTCTTTGGATTAACAGTGCAATCTGTGCCACATAATAATCATATAACAAATCCGTCGCGTTTTTAATTGGAAGAGCCCAATTCAAACATTCTTCATGCTCATACAGTTTAATAATCGGGCTGATTTCCTTATACATCGTGATCATCATAGGATTAGACAAAAGACGTCGCAAGGTTACAGCGTCCTGTATTCCATTCCATTCATCCTGTGAAAACACAGACATTATCTGTTCATCACTTAACGGTATCAATCTACATATGTGATAGCCGTACATACTGTAACGCGCTGTAAAATCAGATCTGGAAGAAACAACAACCTGAATTCCCTTAAATAAATTCAATGCCTTTATCTCATTGATAAACTGACGCTCTTGTCTGGAATTAATTTCATTCATTCCATCAATCAATAGGGTAATGCTTGGCGAAGAATACCTGATACCAGTGTACGTTTCAAAAGCATCTTCGCTTCCATCAAATAACACTCTTGCGCAATATGATTTGATACTATACCCAAGCGCCGCAAGTCTTTCCAACGGAATATAAAGAAATGGTTCGTTACTTTCCTTGCATACTTTTAATAGCATAGTAGATTTTCCCATGCCACCATCCGCCAGAATAATCCGATGCGGTGTATCAGTATTCCATGCAGTTTTCAAGATATCCTCAAGTTTGTTTCCTTCTTTGTCTTCAACATTTGGAATAAGCTGCTCAATAATCTGAATTCTGGATACAAATTCCTCATTTGCATGTTTTGCTTTAATGGCTTCACGGGACAGTCCCTCATCTCCCGGAAGCCGCAACTGAAAAGAATACTGTTCTTCCTTCTTTCCATCATGCCAGAGTATCGGATACTCTGCCCACCCCTCAGGGAACCACGAATGTGCTGTAACATTCCCCACATTCGTGTGCTCATCAAATTCACCAAGAAGAATTGTCGCATTTGACCGCTCCTCCATGCGCAGTTCTCCTGCCTGAAGCATATCAAGATACCCAATCGGCTGTACCATGTGATCATGCTCATGTCCTGCTAGTCACAAACAAACGCCTTTTCGATACAGGAGCTCTCTTACATATTTTTTCTCTTCCTGCAGCAGAGATGTAAACGGATAATGTGATAACAGCACTGTTGGCTTGTCCGGATTCAGTTCTTTTAGTGCGTTCTGTAGTAACTTCGTACCGATAACCAAATCAACAGATTCTTGATCTTTTGTATATGTCAGTGTTGAATCAATATGCAAAACATTAAAATTCTCTGTTTCAATATTAAAATGAGGATTCAACGGATTGGCATACTTAGCCATCCTGTCAGCGGTATATATCTTCGAAAGGAACTCTCTGAATTCTTCCTGCCCCGAATAAACCTCCTTCAAATCCTCCTCTTCGATTTTTCCATATTTAGGATCATAATATCCGTTTCTTTGAAAGCAGATTTTTCTGATTACCTCGTCACGTCCCGTAGCATCTCTGTCTACATCATGATTACCCGGAACAATAAAAAGCCGATCCGTAGATGTTCCAACGGTTGTACAGAGATCTATTAGGAACCGTGCCGCCTCGTCCGGAAAATTATTCAACTCGGCATTTGCCGTCCTAATATCCCCTGTACAGAAAACATAATCACATCGAATATTATTTTTCTTAAGATACTTCGGCAATTCTTCTCTCATCGAATCTGTACTCATGTCGTCATTATTAAAATGCAAATCTGATATATGTAACCATCTAATCATGCTTTAATTATATACCCCTCTAATCTGCTCAATCAAACGATGTTATGTATTCTTCCTTTATATGAATTAATAAACAGGGCACCATTAAAAACTATGATAATTCTTATTAATCAATTTAATAATCTGCATTAAATCTAAATGAATTTCATATACAAACTGGACTTGCAAATCCGAATCAGATATTACGCCATTTGCTGTCTCCAAAAGCCGATCCTCCAAAGCAATACACTTACCTTTTAGCTCTTGATAAAAATCGTGCTTAGCGTAGGCATAATATTTACAATCACACATCATATCCATTAATGTATCAATCAAATAATTGTATCCTTGCAGTTTCCCATCATTTCTGAATTCAATGTCCTCCACCGCATCCGGAATCTTCGTAACTATGTATTTTGTAAAGATTTCTTCAAAATGCTTTGCTTCCAAATTTGTTATATTTATTTTTCTATTCTGATACAAAGCAAAAAATGTAAAAAATGCTGTTGCAATTGAAACTATAAGTGCCGCAAATGCTATCTTCTCCTGCAATATAATCCCCCTAAATTCCGTATGCCTTGATAGACTTCTCTATTTTTTCAATAATTGTTTGTTTGTCACAATCAAGTTTCATTATTTTAAGAGCTTCACTCTTTCCATATTTTTCTTTTAGAAAAGTATATATTCCTTGTATAAATGAACTTCCAATATCATCAATTTCACTTGGGATTACAACAACATTCTCTTCGTTTTCCTTTAAATATGGTTTCACCTGTACTTCAAATGTTTTTCGTCCTAAGCTGTTTCCCGTCAAATCTTGCGTTGAAACACCAAATTTCAATTTAATTCTATTCTCCATCCTGCTGGTCTCCTTTAAAAATTAACATAAAATTATATCCAGTGCCTGGCAAAAACGTGTAAGAAGAATCTAAGCATGTTGTATCCGGTATTTCCTCTAAGAAATTACCAAACGAATTAAATCCGATCCACCCATCTTCGTCAAAATTCAGCATTTCTTTTTTAAATAAAAGACTGGAATATCCAGACAATACATAGCAAAAATCTTCATCTGCATATTCTTCTAATGTCCGGATTAATTCTGGAAGCCCTGTGCCGCCCGAATAACTCTCATTCGGTCTTCCGGATATTTCATCCTGAAATGTTGATACAAGATAAAACTCTTCTTTACCATATTTCTTATCAAAATGCATGGATTGCTTTTTATAAGCTTCTTCTACATAAATATATCGACTATCTGTTTTATAATATTTATGCTCAATTTTCTCAATAATATCATTATACAGACATTTCTCACCAAAATTTAATACAACGACATTGACGGCATAATAAACATCCTCTGAATCAGTAGCCTGATAATCTTTCTCCGTAATATCAATATCAATTAAACACGGTGTATGTGCATGACATAATGCATTATCTGCTAATTCGCCGATTGTATAGGCTAATTTTCCATCAAACTCATCACGCATATGAAAGCGATCAAGAAAAGTTTTGATATCTGTTACCAGCCTCGCCGGTGCTTCCACATCTGTTGGATCTGTCAAAACCTTTCTATAATGATTTTTAGCAAAATCATTTTGAAAATATAAATTAAATTCATTATTATATCCAAACTGAGCAATTGCACATGATGGCGTGTACCGCCATCCTTCCGTATTAATGTTCAGATCAAGACCTCCAACCCTCATATCAACCTGCTTGTGATATGCATTGATTATCGTATAAAGAATGCATTCCAAAAGAATATATACTAGCTTATCACGAGGATTAAAAATGCGGAACTGCAAAATAATCTTACGACAGCTTCCTCCATATGCTTTTATAACAGCTTTTATTTCAGAAAGTATCTGCAACAATTCCAGAGATGTCTGTTCCTGACTTTGACAATCGATAAAATATTCCCCATTCGAAGATACCTTTCTTATCCTTGTACGATTCTTTTTATAGTTTTTTTCTATCAACAAAGACGCATCCAATAACATACCTACTCCTCATCCTTAGTTAACGTAAAATATCGCTTATCAACACTTCTCTAGACTTCATCGATGACTTTCTTCCTTAGACGCCTTCTGTTCAGAAAACTTGTCTAAGCAGACTTTAAAAATTTTAATTGAACCAAGTCGCTGCGCGACGGCTTGCCAAGGTTGTGGCGCAGTTTTTGGCATTTCTATAAAAAAACAGTGATAAGCTGTTTCAGTGCGACCCAAAACAATACAACAAACCACTGCACTGTCTATGAAAAGATTATCATGTACATCTTCTTTATTCAAGAGGATATTTTATATTCATGGTCCTCCCTAAAATGAAATGATCTAATCCTCAAAGCCATACTTTGTTAATAAACCATACAGTATCTTTAACTCACTATTCTGTTCTATAATATAATTTCTCGTTTCCTTTGTAGTTCCTGGAAAATCCACTTCTCTTTCCTTTTTATACATCGTTCCTAATTCTCCAGAATATGATATATTCAAAGATTGTAGGCATTCTAAATCTTTAGTGTTTTCCAAATTCAAACTTAAAAAACGTCTTTTTTTCACTATTTCTTTATTTAATACGCTTCTTGTTCTCTCTAAATTAAACTCTGCTTCATTCATACCGATTCTATCCTCTATTTCTGCAATTTTTTCTTCGAGAATCTTTAATTCATATGTATCAAGTTCATAAACAATACTTCCACCTTGTCCCTTCCATATATTTCCCAAATTAGTTGTAGCAAAAATAGTTGCAAAGATTCCTATAATGCCAATAACCACCATCAATTGTGCCGAAAAACTATTTTCATCTGTCAAAAGGTGATTGACAATTGCGCCAAATATCGCATATATGACAGATGAAGCAATACCTTGTGCGATTGCTACTAGATTTTTATTCAACGCGAATCGATTCATCAGTTCAGAATGTCTATCATACAGAATGTCTAATCGACCATTTTCTACCAACTCCTGTATTTCAGGTCTGTCATAAAAGTACTTGATACTACCAATCCTCTTTTTTAAAAAGGTATTCGGTTCCCCCCAATGTTCTCGCATATAATCTAACCGCTCAAAATATTCTTTGGAAAGACTTGTTTTTCCAGTAGCGTTACGGTAAATATTTTTAATCACCCAAACAATCAATGTTACAAAATAGGTTAATCCTGCTAGCACTGTAACCACAATTGTAAGATATATAATAATTTTTAAGATACTACTTATAGTAACTTGCTGCTTAGTCAAAACACTCAATAGATACGCCAAAGACATACCTAAAGCCACCAAAAAAGAAATAATTTCTACGATTAATGCTTTCTGTTGTACCCGTTTTAATAATCTGTCTTTTTCTGTTTCCATTTATATATTCTCCTTTTTGTATTATATTTGTATTGTACTCATAACTTCCTATCAAAAGTCAATCCTTTATTCAGATGTTTTTATTATTAACATCTCGATTTGATTTATATTGTTATACATGATAAAATAATATTATCTCAGTCATTATGTTATAACAAATAACTTTTACCACATATTTCATAGAAAGGATCCAACCATGAAAACACTTTCCACTGCCCTCCTGGCAAACCTTATAACAACCAATCGAAAGAAACTCTCCATGACGCAGCAATCACTTGCCGATGCCACCGGCATCAACCGCTCGCTGATTTCGCGCATGGAAAAAGAAGACTTTCTTCCGTCCATTCCACAATTAGAGCAATTGGGAGAAGTCCTCGGCTTCGAGCCTATTGATGTATTTACAGATGGAACAAAGGAAAAGAAAAGAAATGTCACTAAGTCAATGAACATCGCCGTGGCCGGAACCGGATATGTCGGTCTATCGATTGCGACCTTACTTGCACAGCACAACCACGTAACCGCTGTAGACATCATTCCTGAGAAAGTCGACATGATCAACAAGCGGCAGTCTCCTATTCAGGATAAATATATTGAAAAATATCTCACCACCAAAGACTTGGATCTGACCGCCACTTTAGATGGCGAAGCGGCATACAAAAATGCCGATTACGTTGTTGTAGCGACTCCAACAAACTATGACAGTCAAAAGAATTACTTTGATACTTCCGCCGTGGAGGCTGCAATAGAACTCGTTCTAAAAGTTAATCCGAACGCAATCATTGTCATTAAATCGACGATTCCTGTTGGCTACACTGCTTCTGTACGCGAAAAATACCATAGTAACAATATCATCTTCAGCCCTGAATTTCTCCGCGAATCCAAAGCGCTGTATGATAATCTCTATCCGAGCCGAATCATCGTATCCATCGATCCCGAAGATGCGCATCTGGTAGAAGCTGCCCATACATTTGCCACATTGCTTCAGGATGGCGCTATCAAAGAAGATATTGATACACTTTTCATGGGATTTACCGAGGCAGAGGCCGTAAAACTTTTCGCCAATACTTATCTGGCACTCCGCGTATCCTATTTCAACGAATTGGATACCTATGCAGAGATGAAAGGATTAAATACAAGAGATATTATCGATGGTGTATGCCTCGATCCCCGAATCGGAACACATTACAACAATCCTTCCTTTGGTTATGGTGGCTACTGCCTACCGAAAGACACCAAGCAGCTTCTTGCTAACTACAATGATGTTCCACAAAATATGATGAGTGCTATCGTAGAAAGTAATCGTACCAGAAAGGATTTTATTGCGGATCGTGTATTAGAATTAGCCGGTGCCTATGAAGCCAACAGCCAATGGGATGTCTCCAAAGAAAAGGAAATCATTATTGGCGTATACCGTCTTACCATGAAAAGTAACTCTGATAACTTCCGTCAAAGCAGCATCCAAGGCGTTATGAAGCGGATTAAGGCAAAAGGCGCTACCGTGATCATTTACGAACCAACACTTGAAGATGGAGTCACATTCTTCGGTAGCAAAGTTGTAAATAATCTTGATCAATTCAAAAAAATGAGCCATAGCATTATCGCTAACCGCTATGACTCAAACTTAGACGATGTACAAGCGAAAGTCTACACCCGTGACTTGTTCCAACGTGACTAATTTTAACATAGCAGGAATCGAAACGATTCCTGCTATTGTTCTAAATCTTATAAAATTCCTTATACCACTCCGCAAATTTTCTAAGACCGGTTCGCAGATCCGTACTCGGCTTAAATCCAAAATCCTGCTCCAAAGCAGATGTATCTGCATAAGTAACCGGCACATCCCCCGGCTGCATCGGTACCAGTTCCTTATGACTGTCAAAATCATAATCTTCCGGAAGAACTCCCGCACGAATTAACTCCTGTTGCAGAATATCCACAAACTCCAAAAGATTCTCCGGATGGTTATTTCCAATATTGTACACCGCATATGGCGGAACCGGCAAGCCATCATCTCCAGTCTTCTTTTCAGGTGGTGCCTGCATCACACGCATGATTCCTTCTACAATATCATCGATATATGTAAAATCACGCTTGCAGTTTCCGTAATTGAAAATTTGAATCTTTTCATTATTTCTCAGCTTATTGGTAAAACCGAAATATGCCATATCGGGTCTTCCCGCCGGGCCATACACCGTGAAGAAACGAAGCCCGGTAGACGGAATATTATAAAGCTTGCTATACGCATGCGCCATCAATTCATTCGACTTCTTCGTCGCCGCATATAAGGAAACCGGATTATCCACCTTGTCATCCGTTGAATACGGAACCTTCTTATTTGATCCATATACACTGGAGGAACTTGCATAAACCAGATGCTTCACTCCAATTTGCCCATTGTCATAAGAATGACGACAAGATTCCAGAATATTATAAAATCCGATCAGATTGCTTTCAATATAAGCATCCGGGTTCGTAATCGAATATCGAACTCCAGCCTGTGCTGCCAAATTAACCACAATATCCGGCTTATATGTGCGAAACAATTCATCAACACATACTTTGTCTGCAATATTGCCCTCGATAAAATTCCACTCAGAACCATTCGCACTCGCCTCGGATGCAACACGTTCGATTTCCGACAATCTCCACTTCTTGATATTGACATCATAGTAGGCATTCATATTGTCAATACCAATAATATGCATGTTTTCATATTTTTCAAATAACTTCAGGCACAGGTTCGAGCCAATAAATCCTGCTGCTCCTGTGACAAGAATCGTTTTCTTATTCATCGTAACCCTTTCTGAATAATCGCAATATATAATTTAGATGTTTATCACCATCGTTATACATGAGATAATATAAGCAAACTGAGTATTATAAGTATCTGTCTTTGCATCATATCAATCACAAAGTATATCATCGACATTTCGCCTTATAAGTATTATAGACTTTTATATAAACATAATTTTGTACCAACAAAAAATATCTAAAATCTGACTCCTTACGCATTTTCTTGCTGTTATAATAATTAAAATCATTCCATGCCTTCACAAAATTATTATCCATTTCTTGTAAATAAAATACTATATTCCAATAATTTGTGTTTCCTTCTTCCTTTTCCAGCCACTGATAAGATTTCAACTTGTCTAATTCAGAAAATTGATCACAATATTCTTGAAAAATTTGTTCATTATCTAATGTGCGGTATTGAAACTTGTAATATGGAGTTCCACCCTTTATCGTTTTTGCATATTCATTTTTTATATATGTGCCACCAATAATCGCAACAACTAAAACAAGAAAATTTTGAACCCATGATGCCATTGTTTGAATTTGTACATTCATTGTTTTATCATCACTAAAAACAAATATTACACTAATGCCCATTATCCCAACAATCAATAATGTCAATAGCATTTTTTCCGATAACAATAATCTTTTTTCTCTTATTTCTTTATCATCTTTATCCATCGTATTTTGTTCCTTATTTGTCACATTTTTGCACCACTAACTCATATAGTTTCGAAATCCTATATTTTATTAATTCCCTTTCATATAAATCGCATAAGCTTTTCTTACCAAAAAGCTTTAACCTATTGTATATTTGAGTTCCCATATTCAAAAAAAGGTCTGTTCTATTTAAATAGCTAATCATTGATTGTGTTTCCTTCAACGAAAGTTCTTGATTTATCCTTTCTCTCATTGACTCATATAGAGTTTCATCATATTGACTATTATAAGAAGTCAGACTTTTTATAAATGCCTTCTCAGATTTTCTAACCACATAAATCCTTTTGTCCTTATATATACTTATAATCCCATATATAATACCAAAACAAATCAAAAAAATAATTAGAACTTTTAAATTATCTATCACAACTTTATCTCCTTTCGCTTCAACTAACCACTTCACCTCTAAGTTCATTACTTATACTAATCAATCGGTTATTTGTTGCTTTTAATTTAGGATCATTAAGTAATGTCAAAAGCAATCAAAGTTCCACCGCACCAAGACAGTAGAACTTTACGAAAATACATATTCTGTTTGATACAGCAAACTAAAATAAGAGCATGTGAAAAAGCAGAAAAAAGCCACTCAACTATGCACTTTCTCTTGATATTTACGAAATTACAAAGTCACTTTCTCTACTGATGGAATATTGGGTAAATCAATATTTGCATTTTTTAACATTAATTCAATAAATCCTCGTAATTTCAAATATAAGGTAGGTAAAATTTCAGTTCTAATCAGATTACATTTTTCTTCTTCTCCCAAGTTACAGTCTACATTAGTAACACTTCCTCTAATAATTACAGCCAAAATACTATCGCCATTCTCCGTCTCATAATTTACACTTATTTCGGCAATGCACTCATCACTGTTTTTATCTTTAGGAATCATAATATTCGCATTCATATCAAGTGAAAATTTGTTTTTTCCTGATGGTAAAGACTCTACACTTAAGCAAAACTTTGGAACGGTAATTTCTTTTATCTTACACATTGCAACAAATCTCCTTTTCTTAAAACCCAATTATTAACCTTATATACACCAAGATTTATTTTAGGAAAACTAATTTCTTCATAATTTTCAATTTCTAACGGATACGAGTTTATTGAATACCCAAGATTTAACAATTCCCGTTTTATACTATTTTCACAATCGTCTGGCATAATCATTACTTCTGGATAATTATAATCCAGATTGCATATTTTTTGAGGTGTATACAGAACAGACATTAAGCCAAGTTTGCATGACTTATATTGCATATTTTTTTCTTCTCTCTTTATTTTTTCAATATACTTTAAAATATGTCTTGATTTCAACTCAAAAAATTCATTTTTTTTAGGCAAAAATTTCCCATCAAAGGTAAGTCCCTCAAATGTTTCAAATTGCAAGTTATCCGACATATCAATATATGTTTTCAAAATAAAGTCACTATTCCTAAAGGTTTTTTCCATCGTTACTCTATTTTCCAACATATCTAGTAATTCTTTATTATCGATTTTTCTTAAAATATATATTCCATTACAAGAGTCGTATGTCATAACAAGATATTTTTTGTTAATATCTCCTTCTACAGTACATACGAAAAGAACCGGCTCAAAACCAACAACCAATTCAATATCTACATACAATTTACCAATTCCCTGTATTTCATCCCAATAATATTCCTCACCCATTTTTCATCATCCTTTTATAATTATATTATCCCTTACTTTTATGTCATCGATTCGCTAATCATTTTCTTACACTCATCTGTAATCTTAAACCTTTCTTTCATTAATGGAATAGCGTCTTTATATAAAAACCAATTATGGTGCGTTGCATCATTCATAAAATCGGCTGGACCATATTCTTGTTCCATAATACCTTCTGCAATCCCAAGCCAAGGATGTCTAACATTTGGTATTGATAACGCTTTTATAATAGCCTTGGGATCTTCATTTACTGATATAGCATAATGCTCTAAATTCACTTTTCTATAGCGTGCACCTCCATATTTTTCCGCTTCTTCAATATTACATATAAAATCATCATCTTCTAGAATATTGTCCTTGTGAATACCTCTATAAACTTTTATGGGTGCATATTCCGTTTTAACTCTTTTCATAAATCTATTTCGGTATTTATCACTACTTTTTAATGCTTCACATAATATTGTAGGAAATTTTGACAAGTATTCTTCTGACAACAAATTTTCATCCATATTCAATACATCCTTTGTCTTTCTCAAACATTTCATCCATGTTACTGTATCCAAAGAATTGTTTTTTCATATTCGCCTTTTAACTCGACTATAAGCAAATCCCGTCTTACGAAATCCCCAAAAACAAAAAATAAACTTACACATTACCTTATGTAAAATTTTTTAGTTTCTAACCCAAAATTTTCTGAACATGCCAGATTTTTTAACTGCATATCCGTAATTTTTACGTTTGTAATTAAAATAACATTTTCCATGACAAATAGCAATATGTGTATATATCAAAATCAACTTACGCCCTGCAGGAATGCAGGTTTTTGCTTTGTGATAGTACTCGCAATTGTGGACTTCCGTCAAAGCTGCATCCAAGGCGTCATGAAACGAATTAAAGCCAAAGGTGCTACCGTGATCATCTACGAACCAACTCTTGAAGATGGCGTAACCTTCTTCGGCAGCAAAGTTGTAAATAATCTTGATCATTTCAAAATCCTCTGCGAAATGCCGAGGACTTTGTCTACAGTCTATGCATAGTCCATAATTATGGACTATGCTAGTTCAATTTGTAATGTATTCTGTGTTTCGTTAACTAACGCTATTATGACATTAAACTCTTTTCCAACATGAGTACTTATAGGTGTTCCCGGATATTTTTGTAACCATTTATTCTTACCAACTGTACAAGCATAATTCTTACCTTCAAGAGAAATATAACCCCTAATTCCTTTATTATTTTGTTCAGCTGCTACCATTTTACAACGTTTTCCCTGTAATTCAATACTCACATTATCAAAAGACATTGCATAATATCGTCTTCTAATGTTTGATTTATTAATATTCTCTTCCTTTTTCAATTCAGTCGCAACATCAACACACGCATTTGTTTTTGAAAGCAACTTAATAATTGAATCACAATGTTCATTAACGCTCGCCTTTGCTTCTGCAGATAAAAATTCTTCATGTCCGTGAGCCATAGGGTTTCTAGCACTCGCACATAGTCTAAGTTTATATTCCCACTTATCCCAGGCATCGTGATTGAAAAATTGGCTGAACCATTCCTCCCAGAAAAATTGAATAATACCTACTGTCACATCCATGCTACACACATCTAGCATATCAACATCACACTTATACTCCTTCATTGAATCAGCAATGAATTTATCGTATGTGTCAAGTGTTCCTGCGGCCCCTATCTTTTCAAAAATATCAATCCACATGTCATAATCAATAATCTCAACATTATGATTTAACATAATCTGTTTTCTGACCATTAATTTAAGTTTCTTTTCCAATCCCAAAATAGCTGTCCAAGTGTCAACATTAAGCGGCATTCTTCTAAGTGCATTTGTAAAATGTTGCGATATAGAATAATACATTTCCCCTTCTGAATACAAATAACCCATTTTTTCAAGTGCAGAAATGTCGTTTTCCCCCACACTAATCTTAGGACCAACAATTACACCCACTAACTTCTCTACTGTTGAAACCTCACCATATGCTCCCTCAATAACTATCATATCATTATTCAGGCAAGCAAATATTGATTTATAATAATTCTCAATATCTATTTCTCTTCGTCTATATATTGAATCAATATTAATCTCTTTTCCAAACGCATTATCATCAACAATATCATAAGCAAACATAGAAAACAAATAAGGCGATTGTCCGCAATAGTAAATTAATCTCTCTCGCGAATACTCATTAAGTTCTATTTCATATTTTTCTTTTAATGTGCAAAAAAACTCATTCAAGTCTTCTTTTTCAAATCCGTTGATAGGATATGTCTGCACTACACCGTGAAATGTTGAATTATTAAAATTCTTCTTCTCAATCATATATAACTGACGTCTTGAAATCAATACTAGTGATAAACCTATATCCCTATTGGAAGATAAATCTCGAAGGAACTCAAAATCTGCAGTTTCCTTAAAAAGATCACTTGCAGCATCAAACTCGTCAATTGCCAAAATAACTCTTATTTTCTGTTTGGCAACCCACTTGAAAATGCTTTCTAATGTATCCCTATATGTCTTCGACTCAGGTTCAACAGCATTTAATCTATCAAGATAACGATTAAATATTGCATTCTGATATAACATCACGGCTAATGAATCCGCTCCCATAATCTCATCTTCTAACCCATTTCTTACCGCCATAAGGAAATCGGGAAACGATCTTTGTTTTGCCAAATCAATAAAGATTGCTATAACTATCTTTTCGCTTTCCGCTTTCACACGCGCAATAACTTCCTTTGCTATTGATGTCTTTCCAAATCTCTTTAAACCAGTTATGGAAATATTATTAATTGTGTTTAACAAAATATTAGTAAATTGGTCAAGATATCTTTTATATCCAATTTGGCTTTCACCTTTTACCTCAGGACCAACAACAAATATATTATTCATGTCTGCCACTCCTATCTAATCATTTTATTCAGGGTTTCCTTATCAAGTAAGGATTGTTCTCTCAAAAGATAAAACTTCAATAACGGCATACTAATTGAACAGTATGCATCCCTCTCTACTTCAATAATTTTTCTTTCTTTCAATCGAGCAAATATCTTTCGAGCTTGTTCTCCATACTTAGTAAAGAAATGCAGCTCATCAATCCTCGCCTGTGATGAAGTAATTGTTGCACTTGCAATTTCCCTCAGTAATTCTTCATTAAGTGTATTAACAAAATCACCTTCCGAACCTACATGCGACACATCCTGAATTTGTGGTTCAAAATCATCCGATTCGAACATTTCTTTTTTTTCGATAAATTCCTTTTCGAAAACAAGTTGAACGATAGTCTTTGTTGCTTTTTCAGTATAATTATCATTCAAATAATCAATAACATGTTTACAGAAAATTACAATAAGATATGCACTACCTTTTGTCCAATCATATATCAATTTAACAGCTTCTGGTGTATATAGCATCTTGTCTGCGACTTGGCATGGCTCACATATTAATTCCTTGGCACCTTCATAATCCAAATATGTTATTTCATTATCATGGTTCATACAAGCAAACTCATTTTCATATCTTGACTTCCATACCGGAATGTTATCCTGAGCAATAATAATTGCACAAATTCCGTAATCTTGTATAAATGATTTCCAGAAACGCATAAACTGTTTTCCATCTATCTCACCTTTTTCAATCCATTCATACAAATATGAAAATTCATCAATGAAGAATAATGGTATATTTTTCTCATCTTCGCTGATTTTCTTTAGCCTCACCGAAAGACGATCCATGAATCTCGAAAATTCAGGCATATAACTTTCAGTATTTTCAAGTGCATATCCTGAAAATTCCATTCCATTGTCTATGAGTTTTTCATATATTTCTTCATAATCCTGCATCAAAGAATCTTCTGTCTTGTTGATTATAGTAATTAATACATCTCGAAGATTTCTACACTTACCAATACTACCCAATTCAATAATAATATATGCATCTGAATACTCTAATCGTATTTTTTCTTTTAAATAATCCTTTACACTATTTTTTCCTACTCTTCTTTGTCCCCACAAAATTATGCCACGGTTTTTTGTCATTATTCCATCGGAAGTTGACATTGATCTGCATATACTATCAATAAGTTCATTTCTTCCTTTGAACAATTCAGGAGTTTTAACATCCACACCCGAACCTCTAATAATACGGTTATATTTGTTTTCAATTCGTATATAATTTTCCTTGTCAGTAATAGTAACAGGTAATATCTCACTAACCGAAGTTGTCTTGATTTTTTCTACCGAATCCCTATACCTATATTGCATAGATACTATTATTTCAAATTGGCCTTCTGAAATCACCTTTTCATCTAAAGAAAAAGCTACTAAATAATCCTGTTCTTCACCACTTCGTATACTTGTAAATTTTTTATCACAACGAAGAAATGTTACTCCGTTACTTCCCTCAAGAGTAATTTCAACAGCATCAGCATCCTGCTTATCTTCCGCATTTCTAAATGTAATTGCTATTTCTACAGTTTTCTCATTTACATAGACCGAATTATTCGATAAGAATATTGTACACTCCGGTCTACTACTCTGATACAGGTCATCATATCTCTCTCTTATTGAAAAGCGTAAATCATCTAGTTTAGAATAAACATAATCATAACTAAATTCCGTAGGCGAAGTTTCAATATCAGTCTTAAGCTTAGCAATCTCTGTTTCTGCTATTCTGAAACCATCTATTTTTTCTTCAACGGTATATTTTTCAAGAGTATCACCAATCTGTGAAATAAGTTTTAAGTAGTTCTCAATCACAAGTTCATCTTGATTCCACAACAAACGAGTATTCAGAATTTCCTCTATTCTTTGAATATGGATTCTAATACTCTCTGCCATGTGGTATTCGTTTATAGAATCAGCTACTTCTTTCCCTAATTGTTCTAAGTTACTGTAATATACTCCCTTAGCCTTCTTCCAGATTGCATCAAAATCATAGTATTTAGAAATACTCTTATCTGCGCCTATCATCTTATTGAGACTATTTACCACATTTAGTCTCAACGAAGTCTCGCTATATATCTTCTTCAATATAGATGTGACATAGTCTTGTCTATCTTGCAACATAAATGTAGCAATAACTAAATCCTTGGTTGATACACAATTCATTTTGTAATAATCATCCTTATAACCTGAGTTACCAACATCGTGTAGTTCATCCAACAATTTGGTTGAGTCCATAAAAAACGATGCTACCAACATATTCATTGAAGCATTTATATTTCCGTCATCACCTGCAACTAAATATCTTAAAGCTTGAATATAAAGAAATCTTATGCTATCTATTGTAGCAAAGCTTTCAACTAAGGCATCCGCCGAATATCGAGCATATCTTGCAACATAGCGTTTCACTTCATCTGCCGCAACTTTGTCTTCATTTAAAACACTAGAATTTTCTCTCGAATCAGAAATAATACGTGCAATTCCTATAAATATAGAACTTCTAATCGCTGTACTAATACCACGCAATCTTTTCCTCAAAAGATTATCATTTATATATTTTACAGCTTTATTTGAATCATTTGCATTTCCAACATATCGTCCATTTTGCAATTTTTCATAAACAATAGAAACTTTACCGAAAGTAACACTCAAATCAACCATCTTCAATTGATCACTCAAATATAAAGACATCTCACTATTTGTTGAATCAAAAAAATCATCTTCATACTGAAGTTCAATCTCTTCAATATCCTCTAAGATTGTTTTGTTTTCGTTTATCCCAAAAGTTCCATCAACAATTGATTTTATGACAGGATCTTCAGGAGCACTTTTCAAGAACTCTGTTGCCTGGGCAATTGCATCGTTCTTGTTTCCAGCTGTATATTCTGCAATTATTAATGGTCTCAAATTATTATTTCGCAGAAGTTGATACTGTGAGAAATCAGATTTGTTTCTATCCAAATAGGACAGACTCTTTTCAAACCATTCAATAGCATCATCCCACCTCTGCTGTTTGTAATACAAGCCAGCTAATTTAGCCATATACTGCCATACGGTATTCTTTTTTACACAGTTCGGAATTGCAGATAAGAGAATTTGTTCCAATGCCTCAACATTTCCACTTTTGTCAATCAATTGGATTCTCAAATTTGTTAACTTTTCAGTTGGGAAAAGATATCCATACTCCTCTAATAATTGTAATCCTTTTACAATATAATCTCCACCTCGCTTTATATATATATTAACAAGGTTCGCCACAGATGAATTTGCTTGCTCCATTGCCCTTATAGCTTGAATAAACAATTCCTCCGCTCTGTCTAAGTCAACACCAATAGTTTCACCATTACTATTCTTTCTTCCAACCATATATCTATGAGCATCTTGGAAATATTTTTTCCCACTAACATCTCTTTTCAAATTTGAAAACGGATTTGAAACATTTGCATCCAACAATAAAGAAACCGCTTTCTTTTCCCCATTTCGAGTTTCAGTATGTTTAGTTGCATTCAAAACCGGTTGCTCCCCCCCTCTCTTTGATGCACCATCTTCTTGAATCACAGAATCAATAGCGTGTAATGACTCATAGTCTGCTACCCTGAAATAATCTGTATTCTTCTTTGGGACAATACCTAACCATTCATTCACATCTGACCTAGTAATATAATGTTGAGAAACAAAATCATCTATTTCCTGTTGACTGTATTCCTTAATTCCGCAGATATCATATGCAATTTTAGATAACTTTTTTGTTTTTTTACTCTTATAATCTCTAGCATTAAATTTTACTGTCAAATCTAATACAGAGTATGGTTTTGACATAATCTCTGCATATAATAACGGGTCTTTGATTTCTTCAAAAACAAAATTAAATACCTTATTTCCAGAACGTATTCTTCCCATATTCTCGTATACATCATAATCATCCAAAAAACCTTCGTATTCATATTCTGGTTCAACGACTACGCCATCCTCAACTTCATCAAGTTCGATTGCATCTGCAGCTATTTCTCCTTTAAAATTAATTCCTCTCGTATATCTTACCTTTCTTTTATAATTAACTTCTGTAGCAAGAATTCTTTGTAAATCAATATCTTTTACCTGTTTTATGTAAAAATATATTGAACCTCCATCTAAATTCTTAATCATTCCATTTCCACCATTCTTATTGTAGAAAGAAATAATGCCTTTATATACACTATCCCTATCATCCACTACAGTATTTGTCATTACGTCAGACGAACTAACTACATTTGATAAAATTTCTTTAATATGTGTATTGATATCCTCTGAATTCACTGAGTTCAAATTTTTTAAGTACATAATATTTTCACTTGAAAACATATCATCTTTATTAGGTATCATTTGAAACTCCGGCTTATCTATATACCAGAACAAAAGAGCCTTTCCCAAATAAGTATCGCTATGATTAATCACATGAGAAATAACAGCAACATCATTATTTTTCACCGCATACTCACACAACCACTTTACAACTACTTCATTTTCTTTATTGTATTCAACCGCCAAAACAGCCTTTTCAAATAGATCACCGTATCCATATACTAACGATAACTGAAACTCAACATCATAAGCTCCGCCTTTATGATAATATTCTACTGCTGCACTGACATCATTGAATTCGTGATAAATTAATGCAATGAATACATTCATCGATATCACATCTGAAGCAAGTTTCTTATATTCAGCGATTGCACGCTTTACCCTGTCACTATCCAATTTATACTCGTTTACTTTCTTTGCATAATTTAAAATATCTACAATTCGATTCTGCTCATTCTTCTGTTTTGAATCTAATCTAGAAACCCAATCTTCTCTAATGGATTCCAAATCAAAGTCTATATCTAAATTGCCAAATATTTCTTTTCTATCAAATTGAGTTACCTTTTTAGTCTCTATAAATTCAACAGCATCTTTACCTAGCCCAGCTTTCTCGCTACTTCCTGTAACGCTTTCTCTCTCTTCAGCATCCTCTATATCATATTCTGTTATTCTGCCGTACATAATCCTTTTAGCCTTGCTAGAATTTAACAAGGTAATCTTCAAGCCAGATTCACCAAAATCTGTTACTTTTCCTTCAAAAGTTTCATCTGACTCAGTATATACTTTAACTATATCCCCCACCTGGACATCTTCTAACAATTCTTCTTTAGTCATAATCTAATCTCCTTCTATCCTATAGTTATAATCAATCTC
>OKRU01000575.1_pt1 | contig 37038 bp, 26 predicted proteins | sample 1601131 | NCBI WGS metagenome assembly OKRU01 (sample SAMEA3541558, study PRJEB24748) | human gut metagenome | biome: human gut; feature: human-associated habitat; material: faeces | place: China | collected 2012
AATATACCTCGGTATCGAATACCATGATGTTGACGTCTTCGCCGGATGCGATGACGTGATCCAGACCGCCGTAGCCGATATCGTAAGCCCAGCCGTCGCCGCCGAAAATCCAGTGGCTGCGTTTTACAAAGTACTGGCCAAGGCCTGCAATTTCTTTTAAGAGCTCGTTATCGCTGTTTTCGGCAGCCAGTGCCGCTTTCAAAGCTTCGGCACGTTCGCGGGTGCCGTCGCTTACGTTCATGTTGTCAAGCCAGTTCTGCATTGCTGCTTTCAGTTCTTCGCTTACGGGCAGGTTCAGCGCTTCTTTTACGCGGTCAGCCACACGTTCGCGGGTATGTTTAACGCCCAGGTACATGCCAAGGCCGTATTCGGCGTTGTCTTCAAACAGGCTGTTTGCCCAGCTCGGGCCGTGGCCTGCCGCATTTTTGCAGTACGGCATGGAAGGTGCGCTTGCGCCCCAGATGGAGGAGCAGCCCGTTGCGTTGGCAATCATCATGCGGTCGCCCACAAGCTGGGTAACAAGTTTGGCATACGGGGTTTCGCCGCAGCCTGCGCACGCACCGCTGAACTCAAACAGCGGCTGTTCAAACTGCACGCCTTTAACGGTGTTTTTATTCATCGGGTTCGGTTTGGGCGCAACTTTCTTCATTGCGTAATCCCAGTTTTCGGTTTTGGCAAGCTGGGTTTCCAAAGGTTTCATTACCAGAGCTTTTTCCTTAGCCGGGCAAACCTGAGCGCAGTTGCCGCAGCCGGTGCAGTCCAGAGGAGATACTGCCATATGGAATTTTAAGCCTTTGGCGCCGATAGCGTCCTTGCTGAGCATGCCTGCCGGAGCATTGGCAGCTTCTTCTTCGGTCATCAGCACAGGGCGGATAACAGCGTGCGGGCATACAAACGCGCACTGGTTGCACTGAATGCATTTTTCCATCTGCCATTCCGGAACGTTGATGGCAATGCCGCGTTTTTCGTAAGCAGCGGTGCCGCTCGGGAAAGTGCCGTCCTCGTGGTCTTTAAACGCGCTTACAGGCAGCTTGTCGCCTTCCATGCGGTTCATCGGCACAAGAATGTTATCGATGAAATCATTGCCGGATTTTGCAGCTGCTTCGGTATCGGCAGCATCAGCCCAGGCTGCGGGAACGTCAACTTTTACAACAGCGTTAACGCCCATGTCGATAGCGGCATTGTTCATGTCAACAACGTCTTTGCCCTTCAGGCCGTAGCTGTGCTCAACCGCTTCCTTCAGGTATTTAACAGCATCTTCCAGCGGAATAATATCGGCCAGTTTAAAGAACGCCGACTGCATAATCATGTTAATGCGTCCGCCAAGGCCGATTTGCTGTGCAATTTTTACAGCGTCAATAATATAGAAGTTAATATCGTTTTTGGCAATATAGCGTTTAATCTGCCCGGGCAGATGTTTTTCCAGTTCTTCTGCGCTCCAGTTGCAGTTAAGAAGGAAGGTGCCGCCTTTTTTCAGCCCTGCGGTAACGTCGTATTTATCAACGTAGGACTGGTTGTGTACGGCTACAAAATCCGCAGCGTTGATAAGGTACGGAGCACGGATGGGCTCTTTGCCGAAACGCAGGTGCGAAACGGTAATGCCGCCGGATTTTTTGGAATCGTAGGAGAAATAGCCCTGAGCGTACATATCGGTATAATCGCCGATAATTTTAATTGCGCTCTTGTTGGCGCCAACGGTACCGTCGCTGCCGAGGCCCCAGAACTTGCAGCTCTTGGTGCCTTCGCCGGTAACGTCAATTTCGTGGCTGGCTGCCAGAGAAGTATTGGTAACGTCATCAACAATGCTGATGGTAAAGTTGTTTTTCGGGTTTTCGGCTTCAAGGTTTTCATAAACCGCCAGAATGTCGGTCGGGGTCAAATCCTTGCTGCCAAGGCCGTAGCGGCCGCCGATAATCAGCGGATTGCGGCCTGCGTCATAGAACGCGCCGCGTACATCCATGTACAGCGGTTCGCCGAATGCGCCCGGCTCTTTGGTTCGGTCAAGCACGGCAATGCGTTTAACGGTTTCCGGAATTGCCGCCATAAAATGCTTAACGCTAAACGGACGGTACAGATGAACGGCAAGTAAGCCAACCTTTTTGCCTTCGGCGTTCAGTTTTTCGGCAACGGTCTGAATGGTTTCGCAGGCGCTGCCCATGGCAATAATGATGTTTTCGGCATCCGGTGCGCCGTAGTAGTTAAACAGGCCATAGTTGCGGCCGGTAATTTTGTTGATTTCGTTCATGTAGTTTTCAACAATTTCCGGCAGCGCGGTGTAATAGCTGTTAACTGCTTCGCGGGTCTGGAAGTAAATATCCGGGTTCTGCGCCGTACCGCGGATAACAGGGTTGTCAGGGTTCAGTGCGCGTTTGCGGAACTCTGCCAAAGCCTCCCAATCCAGAAGCCCTGCCAGTTTATCGTAATCCATCAGTTCAATTTTCTGAATTTCATGCGAGGTACGGAAACCGTCAAAGAAATTCAAAAACGGCACACGGCCTTTAATTGCAGATAAATGTGCCACGCCGCCGAGGTCCATAACTTCCTGCACGCTGCCTTCGGCAAGCAGGGCAAAACCGGTCTGGCGTGCTGCCATAACGTCCTGATGGTCGCCGAAAATGGAGAGGCTGCTGGTTGCCAGCGCACGTGCGGATACATGGAACACTGCCGGCAAAAGTTCACCGGCCATTTTATACATATTAGGAATCATTAAAAGAAGGCCCTGAGAAGCTGTATAAGTGGTAGTAAGGGCACCGCCCTGCAAAGAACCGTGTACAGCGCCAGAAGCGCCTGCCTCGGACTGCATTTCCTGAACCTTTACAGTCTGCCCGAACAGGTTTTTCTTGCCCTGGGCCGCCCATTCATCAACAACTTCCGCCATAGGCGAAGACGGTGTAATGGGGTAAATAGCTGCCACGTCGGTAAACGCATAGGATATATAAGCCGCAGCGGTATTACCGTCCATGGTTTTCATTTTTGTCATGTGGTTCCCTTCTTTCTCATCGTTATAACTGCTGAATTATGTGAGGATATGCAAAGTGCATATATAATTAGTATACACTATTTACAAGGGTTTGTAAATTTAAAGACAGTGTATACAACAGCCTTTGTTAAACAAAAAAGGCACGGCAAAAACCGTACCTTTTAAGCTGTAAATTAATCATACAATTTTTTCGCCATGATATTCTTCGCCGCCGCCATCGGGAAGTTCATTGTAACGGCGGGTCCACAGGTTTTCGTATTTAACGGCCTGTGCGTGGGTTGCGTCGGTGTTTTCCGGCAGTTTTTTAATAACTTTGGCCGGTACGCCTGCTACCAGGGAGTACGGCGGAACAATGGTGTTTTTGGTTACAACCGCGCCGGCTGCCACAATGGAGCCTTTGCCGATAACAGCGCCGTCCAAAACGGTGGAGTGCATGCCGATAAGCACATGGTCTTCAACCGTGCAGGCGTGCAGAAGCGCGCAGTGGCCTACGGTTACATAGTCGCCCAGAATGCAGGCATGGCTGTCGGAAACGTGCAGCACGCTGTTATCCTGAACATTGGTATATCTGCCAACTTTAATTTCATTAACATCGCCGCGGATGGTTACGTTATACCATACGCTGCTGTATTCTTTCAGTTCTGCTTTGCCGATAACTACTGCGGTTTCGGCTACAAAAGCCTTCGGATCAATTTTCGGTGAATTGCCTTCAAATTTTTTAATAAGCATTGTAAAATTCCCCCTTTTATGCTGCTTACAGCTTTATTGTATACTGTATACAAAATTTGTCAAGCTAAATCAGGGGTTTTGCCCCCTTAATTTTAAAGCTTTCACAAACTGTTCAGTTTTTAACAGTTTGCCGGTTTAAATTTGCCAAGCCCTGCATTCAGGCCTTCTGCGGCACGCCGCGCACTTTGGTTAAATAAGTGTAAACACCGGCGCAAACCAAAATTACGCCCGTTAAAACAAGTATCAGGCGCGTCGGCAAAAAGCCGCCCAAAAAACCGCCCAAAAGCGGGCCAACCACGCCGCCGAACTGCTGCGCGCTGGTTACAAGCCCAAAGGCCTTGCCGCGCACGGAAGGGTCAGTAACTTCAACCAGGCGGGCGTTAATATTAGGCACCGCCCCGGCCAGAAACAGGCCGTAAATAAAGGTTACCGCCGCATACTGCCAGATGTTGTGCACAAAGAACTGGCACATATTTATTGCGCCCGCGCAGATAAACACCATAAACAGCGTTTTGGTATAACCGCGCTTCTGCCCGCGGCTGCCCCAGTACGGCCCGGCGATAATACCGGCAATGCCCGCCAGCGAGAAGATAATGCCCGCAGTTTTAACAACGTCGTCGTTAACAACGCCGCCCAACAGGTACGATACGTACATGGTAATCAACGGCTGCACAATCATTACGCATACCTGCACCAAAAAGAACATGCTCATTACAAACAGCAGCCCTTTATTTTGCAGTGATGCCTTTAAATCCGCCCAGATATGAATAACTTTGCCTTCGCCTTTTTCGTGTTCTACATCGCGCACAAAGGCAATAACCATAATGGTTGCAACAAACAGCGCCCCCGCCGCGATATAAAACGACATGCGCATGCCGAACCAGGCGCTTACATAACCGCCGAGCATCGGCCCGAGGATGCTGCCGGAGGCAACAGCCGTCTGCATAAGCCCCATGCCCCAGCCCATTTTAACGGCAGGCAGGGTTGAAGAAACCAACGACAGTGACGCCGGCACAAAGCCGCTTACAAGGCCGGCCAAAAGGCGCACGCCAAAAAGCTGTTCCGGGCTCTGGCACATGCCCATCAAGGCATAGGTTACGGCAAGGCCGAACCCCGCACGTATTGCCATCAGGCGCTGGCCGATACGGTCGGCATGGGCACCCCAGTAAGGCGCCATAATGGCCGCCGTAAAAAAGGTAACGGAATAAATAAGGCCCGTCCACGAATTGACATCAGCCTGGGCTACGCCCAAATGCTGCAAAAGATATACCGGCAAAAACGGTACGCACATGGTATAGCTTGCACAGGTAAAAAACACGCACACCCATAAAACATACAAATTAAGCTTCCAGTGCAGTTTGCCGCCGCCGCGATCCTCAAAAATATTCATCTATATCATCTCCGCACGATAATATCCTATATTAACATTTTAACATATCCTAAATATTAGTTGTGACATTTGTGTAAACTCCGCGTTTTAAACCGCTTATTGCGGCATAACCGCGGATATTGTATAATTAATTTATTACATTAATAAGGATGTGTGATCGTGAAAGGATTTAAAAAGCAGGAACTGGAAGAACAGGGTTTTATGGGCAGGCTGTTTGGCTCCAAGCCCCAGCAGAACGCCTTTGCAGAAATAAATAATATTTTAACCGAAGCCAAAAGCGCGCAGGAACTGACAAAGGACGCAGCCGCCGCCATTTTTAAAAAGTGGGGCTGCAAATTCAGCGACACCAACATGGACCAGCGCAGCGCCATTTACCGCAAGGTTGCCGACAACGCTTTTTCGAGCGCGCAGAGCAAAGATGACCCCATTTTAAATGACCGCGCCCATATGGCGGAAATTTTGGAAATTCCCGAAAACCTGTGCCGCCTTGCCGATAACGGCGCTAAAAAATCCGCCTATTTTTCGCGCTGCCGCGGACTTGTAACCGGCGGGGGAAACCTTACCATCGCCGCCATTAACGAGCTGTTCGGCTACGATTACGAAGACGGTTTCGACTTCCGCAAGCAGGTTTTTAACGATTATTTTAACGGCGAATTTGACCGCATTGCCGACGCCAAACGCTTTACGCCGGAGGACGAACAGCAGCTGCGCGATATGTGCGCCAAACTGGATATTCCCTACGAATTTAAAGCCAATATCGACAACGCTTTAACCAAATACCGCTATTTGTGGAACGCCGAAAACGCGCCTTTGGGCAATGTTAAAGTAGACTTTCCGCTGGAGGACGGCGAAATTTGCCACGCCGCAGGGCAGGCCGCTTTGTGCGAAGTTAAAACCGTTGCCAAAGAGGACAACTACTACCAGCTGACGCGCAAACTGCGCATCGACGAAACCATCTCATTCAAGGGCGAACATATCGAGCACCCGCAGGTTATGGAAGAAACCGCCGTAATTATCGACGCCGGATATTTGTTCTTAACCAACAGCCGCATTATTTATTTAAGCAAAAAACTGGCCAAGCAAATCCGCCTGGACGATTTAAAAACGGCCGACCTTTCTACCAATATTATTGAAGCGCACCAGAATGACGGGCAGAGCCTTTCCTTTAAAATGCAGGATGACGCTGCCGAAGTTATGTTTGCTATTCTGCGCCGCATTTTAAAAGACAGGAACAAGAAATGAAAGATTTAATCCGTTTCGTCCGTTCTCAGGACGCCGCACGCATTTTAGAAATTTACGCGCCGTATATTACGGATACCGTTATCTCGTTTGAATACGAAGTACCGACACCGGAGGATTTTTCCGCGCGCGTCGAAGCCATCAGCAGCCGCTACCCGTACCTTGTGTATGAGCGCGAAGGCAAAGTTATCGGCTACGCTTACGCTTCCGCCTATAATGAGCGCGTGGCGTATGATTACACGGTAGACCTGTCCGTTTATGTGGACGCTGCCTTTTGCGGGCAAAATATCGGCGAGTGCCTGTATGCCGCGCTGCTTGATATTTTAGAAAAGCAGGGCTACTATAACGCCTACGCCTGCATAACGGCAATTAACCAAAACAGTTTAAACTTTCATAAGCGCATGGGCTTTGAAGATGCCGGTACGCACAAACTTGCCGGGTTTAAGCACGGCCGTTGGCTGGACGTATGCTGGTACAGCAAGCGTCTGAAGGCGGATACCGAAGCACCGCAGCCGTTAAAACCTGTCAGTGTGTTCAGCAATAATGATTTATTGCAGCCGCACGAAACCTATAAAAAATAAACGTTTTAAAATTACATAAAAAACCCGGGAGTTGCCGCTCCCGGGTTTTTCTTTTGATGTGCCAAAATGTCAACATCAATCCCATTTCGTGCTTTCATTATAGCACGGCTTAATTTAAAAAGCAAATAGATAAGGCCTGCAACAATACGGTTTTTGCCGTATTATTTTCTGCACCCTTTGCATTTATCAAGGTATTCGCCAACAATTTTTACGGCACAGTAATCGCCGCACATTGAACATGCTTCGTCGTCGGCTTTGTTCTTTTTATCGCGGTAAGCCTGCGCTTTAACAGGGTCTATGGCAAGTTCAATCTGTTTTTTCCAGTCCAGGTTTTTGCGCGCTTTCGCCATTTCCAAATCCCACTCTACGGCTTTGGGCAAGCCTTTGGCAACATCGGCCGCGTGCCCTGCAATACGCGCTGCAATTACGCCTTCGCGCACGTCGTTAATATCGGGCAGGCCCAAATGCTCGGCAGGCGTTACATAACACAAAAAGTCCGCGCCGCTCATGGCTGCCAGCGTGCCGCCGATAGCGGAGGTAATATGGTCATACCCCGGCGCAACGTCCGTAACAAGAGGCCCCAGCACATAAAAAGGCGCACCGTGGCACACGCGTTTCTGCAGCTGCATGTTGGCAGCAATCTGGTTGTAAGGCACGTGTCCCGGCCCTTCCACCATTACCTGCACGCCTTTTGCCCATGCGCGCTGCGTCAGTTCGCCAAGGTTCAAAAGCTCCTGCAATTGCGCGCGGTCGCTTGCGTCGGCCAGGCACCCGGGGCGCAAACCGTCGCCCAAACTAATGGTAACATCATACTCGGCGCAGATGTCCAAAATTTCGTCATAGTATTCGTACAGCGGGTTTTCTTTGCCGTTGTGCAGCATCCATCCAGTAATAAAGCTGCCGCCGCGGCTTACAACATCCATCACGCGCCCTTCGCCGGTCAGCATGTCAAGCACGTTTTTGTTAATGCCGCAGTGTATCGTCATAAAGTCCGCGCCGTCTGCCGCCTGCTGGCGGATAACTTCAAATAAATCTTCTTTCGTCATTTCCACAACAGCGCCGCGTTTTTTTATGGTTTCCACCGTTGCCTGGTAAATAGGCACCGTGCCTACCATAACCGTGCTTGCGCCGATAATGGCCCTGCGCGAAGCGTCGATATTGTCGCCGGTCGATAAATCCATCACGCTGTCGGCGCCCGCTGCAATCGCTGCCGCCAGCTTTTCAAGCTCCGGCTCCGGGTCGGGATAGCTGCTGGAGGTGCCGATGTTGGCGTTGACCTTAACGCTCAGACCCTGCCCCACGCCGCGCGGGGTTACGTTTTTATGGTTTATATTAAGCGGTATGGCAATAGTGCCTTCGGCCACGCCCTTGCGGATAAATTCTTCCGTTACGCCTTCGTAGGCTGCCACCTGCTTCATTGCTTCGGTAATAATGCCTTTTCGGGCAAACTGCATTTGTGTTGCCAAAAAATCACTTCCTTTACTGTTAATATTTCTATTATACAGTAAATCGGCGCAATACTCTACCGTTTTATGTCAATTTTCAAAATTAGTTTATAAATTTATTTAATAATAATTTTTAATTTTTCACAGAAAAGTCAACTAAAGCTAACCATTATGTGTTATAATAAAGGCAGTTAAGAAAACAGGAGGCGATTACATGTCACGCTTTACTTTACCACGCGATATTTACTATGGGCCGGGCGCCCTTGATGAATTGAAGGTTTTGGCAGGCCACAAAAAAGCCATGATTTTCACCGGCGGCAGCTCTATGCGCCGCGGCGGCTTTTTGCAGAAAACCGAGGAGGTTTTGAAAGCTGCCGGACTGGAAACCGCTTTATTTGAAGGCATCGAGCCCGATCCTTCCATAGAAACAGTTATGAAAGGCGCACAGGCCATGCGCGAATTTGAGCCGGACGTTATCGTTGCTATCGGCGGCGGCTCCCCTATCGACGCAGCCAAAGCCATGTGGGTATTTTACGAACACCCCGATAAAACCTTCGAGGATATTAAAACACCGTTCACCATGCCCAAGCTGCGCAACAAGGCAATTTTCGTAGCCATTCCGTCCACCAGCGGCACCGCTTCGGAAGTAACTGCCTTTTCGGTTATTACCGATTACTCCAGCGGCATTAAATATCCGCTGGCCGATTTTGAAATTACCCCGGATATTGCCGTGCTTGATACCGACATACCGCTTACCATGCCGCCCAAGCTTACCGCACATACCGGCATGGACGCTTTAACCCACGCACTGGAAGCCTATGTTGCCACTGCGCGCAGCGATTTTTCGGACGCTCTGGCACTGAAAGCCATCGGCGATATTTTCGACAGCCTTCTTGACAGCTACCACGGCGACAAAGAAGCACGCGGCAAAATGCACATTGCCCAGTGCCTCGCAGGCATGGCGTTCAGCAACGCGCTTTTGGGCATTGCCCACAGCCTGGCACACAAAACCGGCGCAGTATTCCACATTCCGCACGGCTGCTGCAACGCAATTCTTTTACCGTCCGTTATCCAGTACAACTCCCGCGTATGCATGAACCGCTATGCAGCAGTTGCACGCTACCTCGGCCTGCCTGGCGGCACCGACAAGCAGCTTACCGATTCGCTTGTTAAAGCCATCTGCGCATTAAACAAAGAACTTGGCATTGAGCAGACCTATCAGGCTAACGGCGTAAGCGAAGAGCTGTTTAAGGAAAATGCAGAGGCAATAGCCCACAACGCTGTGCTTGACCCCTGCACCCTTGCCAACCCGCGCCCGATTGACGACGAAGCCATGCTTAAGGTTTTAACCTGCGCATACTACGGCAAACCTGTAACTTTCTAACTTTCAGGCTCATGCCTGACATTTAAACACTAACCGCTGCTTTTTACGGCAGCGGTTTTTTATTTTGCAAACCCCTTACACCCATATAAACGGATTTTTCGCCTTAAAAATTTACCTGCGCGCAAAATTTATTTTTTACCGCTGCCGCAATTTTTTGCCTGATTTTTTTGCGCATGGTTAATTTTTGTACTCGTTTTGCCGTTTATATGGGTGAGTTTCTTTTCTTTTCTCTTTTTTCCTGTTTTTTCTCTTTATCTTTTCTTTGCCGTATTACGTTCTTACCTTGTTCCCAATAAACCGCAGGTTTATTATTATAATTATACCTTGTTCCCTAAGTACTACCGTACGTTAGCAGTATTATCCTAAAATGCCCGCGCAAAACAGGCACTATCTCCAAGCAGAGATAGTGCCGCAAGAAGTAAACTCCACCCCTTCATGCACAAAATAAAAAAAGAGAGCAGCGCTGCCTTTACTGATAAAAAATGTATATTAATTAACTGTTTATATGTATTTTATAACTATTGCCGTTAGTTCTTCACCGTGTAAACTATTATGCCCTCACAGCCTACATAACAGCAATTTATGCTGTTTTAGCAGCAAATTATGTTAAATTAGCAAGATTTCACATTTTTTTACGGCTTTTCGGTTGTTTTTTAAGGCGATTTGTGAGAAAATATAATAGTACTTGTGTAAAAGCGGACAGAATAAAGTTTTATCAGTTAGGAGTAGTTTATGCATGGAACCGTTAAAACGACAGCAGCGTAAAGTCGATAACGAATATACGATTATGTTCATTCCCCACCGCGGCAAAGAACCGAAAAGCTTCAGCTTCCGCGCAAGCCTGCTGAAAAAAATCGGCATTTTCTGCGGTATCCTGCTTCTGGCAGGCATTGGCATTGCAGCAAAATCTTCCATGGTTGTTTACCAGGCACACCAGGAACAGAACGAACTTATAGCTTACCGCAACGATAAAGCAGCGCAGGACCAGAAGCTGGCCGAACTGCAGAAAGAAAACGAAAAAATGCAGAAGGACATGGCTGAACTTTCCGCACTGGAAAACGAAGTGCGCAAAGCCCTTGGCAGCAATGTAAGCCAGCAGCCTTCCCGCGGCGGCATTGACCGCAGCCAGTACATGGGCAAAGGCGGCCCTTCCGCCCCGGCGGACATTAAAATGATTGATGTTACCGCAGCCCAGGCTAAAAACCTTCAAACAGAAATGCAGCAGAAAAAAGCAGTGCTCGGCGATTTGCTGGCGCAGCTTCACGAACGCAATGCAAAGCTCGACGCTACTCCGGATATCTGGCCTACGGCCGGCGGTGAAATTACTTCCCGCTTCGGCGGCAGAGCCAACCCGTTCAGCGGCACCGGCTATGATTACCACCCCGGCATTGATATCGGCAATGACTACGGTGCGCCGGTTTACGCAGGCGCAACCGGTTATGTGGAATACGCAGGCTGGTACAGCGGTTACGGCCGTTATGTAAAAATCAGCCACGGCTACGGCTACGAAACTGCTTACGGGCATATGTCGTCCATTGAAGTTTCTTCCGGCCAGTATGTGGAAAAAGGCGACGTTATCGGTTATGTGGGCAGCAGCGGTTACAGCACCGGCCCGCACCTGCATTACGAAGTTATCATTAACGGGCAGGATTCCGACCCGCTTAAATTAATCAGATAGTTTTAAAGGAGCAAGACAATGTTTGGTTCTTCAAACAATAATAATGCAAAAACAAATTCCGCCCTACCTAAAGTGGCGGTAGATAATTTTGAAGCCTATATCGGCAAAAGCACGCAGATTACCGGCAACATTACCGCGCAGGGTTCTATCCGTATCGACGGCACCTTCAGCGGCATTGTGTTTTCGGAAAGCGATGTTGTTGTTGGTGAAACAGGCAATATCAAAGCCAATATTTTTGGCGCCAATGTAACGGTTGCAGGCAAAATTGAAGGCAACATTGTTGCCAAGGGCACGCTGGAAGTGCTTGCCAGCAGCGTTATTACCGGCGACGTGCGCTGTGAAAAGCTCACCGTTGAAACCGGCGCCGTACTGCGCGGCAACGTAGGCGGCCTTGAAGACGCAGCAGCACCGCAGCTTGAAAGCGCAGAAACAAAATAATAACAAGCTTCACCCGCCCGGCATTTACAGCCGGGCTTTTTTGTTGCCCGCGCTTGTTTATAAGTTATACTTATTAATTGAATAAGTTCAGTTGATTTATAAGCCTGCCTTATTAAGCCGGCAGCTTGCATTTTGTAAACTGCGTTACAAATTTGCCGCGTTTTATTTTAAATTTTATTTTTTGCCGTTATTTTGTTGACAAGCACCCCAAACCTGCTATAATAGCCCTATAAATTAATAACAGCAACACGATGATGGAGAAAAAGCAGCAACAATGCTTTCAGAAAGCCGCCGGAAGATGCGAGGCGGCAGCAGCGTGCAGCAAGTTCCGCTCCGGAGATGCGGGTGACGAATCCGCCGGGCAGCGCCCGATACAGCGTTACTAAAGATGGCCGTAAGGCAATTTGGGTGGCAACGCGGGTAACTCTCGTCCCATGTGGGATGGGGGTTTTATTTTTTACCAGCACTTTGCCGTTTGCCTGCGCGCTGAATTTGGGTGGCACCACGAGAAAGAGAAGCTCGTCCCAAGGACGGCTTCTCTATTTTTATTTTGGAGGGATATTATGGACAGAGTTTACAACTTTAACGCCGGGCCTTCGGCCATGCCGCTGGAAGTTTTGCAGGAAGCCCAGGCAGAATTTTTAAACTATAAAAACACCGGCATGAGCATTATTGAAATGAGCCACCGCAGCCCGGAATACGCCGCCATGCACGCGGAAACCAAAGCGCTTTTGCGCCAGCTGATGGAAATTCCCGAGGATTACGAAATTTTATTTATACAGGGCGGCGGCAGCCTGCAGTTTTTAATGACGGCAGCCAACTTTTTTACCAACAAGCGTGCTGCCTATGCCAACACCGGCGTATGGGCAAAAAAGGCCATGGCAGAAGCCAAACGCTTTGGCGAAGCCTACGAAGCCTGCACAAGTGCAGATAAAAACCACAGCTATATTCCACAGGAACTTACAATTAAGCCCGATACCGCCTACCTGCACATAACCGCCAACAACACCATTTACGGTACGCAGTGGCAGGACTTCCCCGAAGTCAGCGTTCCGGTTATCTGCGATATGTCGAGCGACATCCTCTCCCTCCCGGTAGATGTAAAAAAGTTCAGCCTTATCTACGCCGGGGCGCAGAAAAACCTCGGCCCTGCCGGAGTAGTAATTGTAATTGTTAAAAAGGCGCTTTTAGAAACCGCTCGCACGGGCCTGCCGCCGATGCTGAGCTACCAAAACTATGCGGATAACGATTCGCTGTACAATACGCCGCCGGTATTTGCCATTTACATGGTTAACAAAACCCTGCACTGGATTAAAGCACAGGGCGGCGTAAAGGCCATTGCCGCGCGCAACCGCGAAAAGGCACAGCTTATTTATGACGTTATCGACGCTAGCCGTGGTTTTTACCGCGGCCACGCCGAAAAAAACAGCCGCAGCCTGATGAACATTACCTTTAACCTGCCCACGCAGGAACTGGAAAAAGACTTTATCGCCGAAGGCAAAAAGCGAGGGTTCATAGGCATTGGCGGGCACCGCCTTGTAGGCGGCTGCCGCGTATCGGCCTACAACGCCGTAACGCCCGAGGCCTGCCGCGCCCTTGCGGATTTTATGAAAGAATACCAGGCAAAACACGAATAAACGGAGGAATGAATGATGAGAATACTTGTAAGCGATGACGTAAGCGAAAAAGGCGTGGCCCTGCTACGCGAACATTTTGATGTAGACGTAAAAACCAATATGCCAACGGAAGAACTTCTGGCGTGCATCGGCGAATATGACGGGCTTGTAACCCGCAGCCAGACGCAGGTTACCAAAGAAGTTATCGACGCCGCCAAAAACTTAAAGGTTATCGGCCGCGCAGGCGTCGGCGTTGATAATATCGACATTCCCGCAGCGACGGCACGCGGCATTGTAGTGCTTAACGCGCCGGAAGGCAACACCATTGCTGCTACGGAACACACCGTTGCCATGATGATGGCCATGACGCGCCACATTCCGCAGGCGCACGCTTCCATTCAGGCCGGCAAATGGGACAGAAAGAGCTTTGACGGCATTCAGGTACAGGGCAAAACGCTCGGCATTATCGGCGTTGGGCGTATCGGCAGCCGCGTTGCCCTGCGCATGCAGGCCATGGAAATGACCACCATCGGCTACGACCCGTATATTACCGAAGAACGCGCGCAGCAGGTTGGCGTGGAGCTCGTTCCGTTTGAAGAACTGCTGGCCAAATCCGACTATATCACCATTCACACACCGCTGACGAAAGAAACTCACAACATTATAAACGCCGAAGCCATTGCCAAAATGAAAGACGGCGTGCGCATTGTAAACTGTGCCCGCGGCGGCTGCGTGGATACCGAAGCCCTTGCCGCAGCCTTAAAAAGCGGCAAAGTGGCCGGAGCAGCCATTGACGTATACCCCGAAGAACCGCTGACGCCGGAAAACAATCCCTTTATCGGCATGCCGCAGGTTGTGCAGACCCCGCACCTTGGCGCCAGCACCATTGAAGCGCAGATTGGCGTTGCCGTAGACGTTGCTTACGGCGTTATCGACGCGCTGGAAGGCCGCCCCGTAATGACCGCCGTTAACATGGCGCCCATTCCCAAAAGTGTTGCCAGCGTTATTGCACCGTACTTTAAACTGGCAGAACGCCTCGGCACCATCGGCATTTATCTGGCTGAAGGGCCGATTAAAGCCGTGGAACTGGAATACACCGGCGAACTAGCCGCAACGGAAACGCAGGCACTGACCACCGCCTTTTTAAAAGGCCTTTTGAACCCGATTCTGCAGGACAGCGTTAACTTTGTAAACGCGCCGGGCATTGCCAAAAAACGCCATTTGCAGGTGCGCGACGTAAAATCGCACCGCACAGGCTACTTCAGCACCGCCATTAATGTAAAAATTGCCACCGAAAAAGGCGAGCACACGCTTACCGGCACCTTGTTTGCAGGCAAAGAAGCCAAAATTGTGCAGATTGACCGCTTCCGCCTGGACTTCAAGCCCGAAGGCTACCTGTTGCTGGCGCCGCACCTTGACAAGCCCAACATGATTGGGCAGATTGCCACCGTGCTCGGCAGCGCAGGCATCAACATCAACGGCATGCAGGTAGGCAGCACCGCCATTGAAGGCACCAACTTAATGGCCATTGCCACCAGCGGCGACATTCCTAACGATATTATGCTGAAGCTGCGCGGCATAGAAGGCATTATCGACGTAAAACTTATAAACTGCGAGGGATAATATGGTACGCATTATTTTAATACGCCACGGAGAAACCAACTGGAATTTACAGGGACGCTACCAGGGTCAGGAAGACACCCGCCTGAGCGAAAAAGGCTTTGCGCAGGCAGGGCTTTTGGCGCAAGGGTTAAAAAACGTACATCTTGATTTGTGTATTTCTAGCCCTTTAAAACGCTCGTTTTTAACCTGCAAGGCCTGCGCCGATTTACACCATTTGCCGGTACACAGCGACAGGCGCCTTACGGAAATTAACCACGGCGCGTGGGAAGGCGAACTGGCCTGCGAAATACAGGCACATTACCCCGAAGAATTTAAAAAGTGGCATACAGAGCCGCATAAAGTGCAGATGCCGGGCGGCGAAAATCTGGAAGATGTACGCAAGCGCGCCCGTGCCGCTTTTGACGAATATGCAGAAAAATACGAAGGCAAAACAATTCTTGTTGCCGCGCATGATGCCGTCAACAAAGCCATTATCTGCGACTTGCTGGGGCTTGATATGAGCCACTTCTGGCACATCAAGCAGGATAACGCCTGCATTAATGTGCTGGAATATAACGAAGACGTATGGCGCGCCGTACTTTTAAACAGCACCACGCATTTAGGCTACCTTTTCAGCGGCGTAGAACAGGCAGGATTGTAAGACACAAAAAAGCTGCAAAGCATATACTTGCTTTGCAGCTTTTTTCTTAACTTTATTCTTTTCCAAAACATTAAACTCTGCTATAATATTTAACGCTGTGACTCTTTCCAGTAGGAAGGAGGTGAACTAATGGAGAAACCATCTACCGCATTTTTGGTAGCCATCATGGCAGCTGTAACGGCGCATTACATCTGCAAATGGTTGGATGGCTTACTGTAATGCTCACAGCCAGCCTAAATTAAAAATCCGGGAGCGGCGACTCCCGGATTTTTTTGGTTTGCATGAACTAATGCATAACCATCTACCACTTTGTAACTAAAGCATACCACTCTTTCACTGCACCGTCAAGCAAAAATAGTTAAAAACTAAAATCGCGCTGCGGCGCAGATATGCTTTGTTTTAACACAGCAAAATTTGTGTTATAATATAAATTAGTTATATCTCCGCCAAGGCGGATTTTACGATATTATTTGATTGTGAGGTAAGAAAATGCAGAAAATTATTTTAACGGGCGACCGCCCGACCGGCAGGCTCCACGTTGGGCATTACGCCGGTTCTTTAAAAGAACGTGTGGAACTGCAAAACTCCGGCCAGTTTGACAAGGTATTTATTATGATTGCCGATGCTCAGGCGCTGACCGATAACGCCGAGCACCCCGAAAAAGTGCGTGAGAACGTACTGGAAGTAGCTCTTGATTACCTTGCCTGCGGCATTGACCCGGAAAAATCCACCATTTTCATTCAGTCTGCCGTGCCGCAGCTTACAGAGCTCACCGCATATTATATGAACCTTGTAACCGTATCGCGCGTGCAGCGCAACCCTACCGTTAAAACCGAAATTAAAATGCGTAATTTCGAAGCCAGCATTCCCGTAGGCTTTTTTGTATACCCCATCAGCCAGGCGGCCGATATTACCGCCTTCCGCGCAACAGCAGTGCCTGTCGGCGAAGACCAGCTGCCGATGCTGGAGCAGTGCAAGGAAATTGTTAACAAGTTTAACAGCGTTTACGGCGAAACATTAACCGAGCCGGAAATCATCCTGCCGAGCAACAAAGCCTGCCTGCGCCTGCCCGGCATTGACGGCAAGGCCAAAATGAGCAAATCGCTGGGCAACTGCATTTACCTCAGCGACGAAGCGGACGTTATTAAAAAGAAAATTATGTCTATGTTTACCGACCCGAACCATGTGCGCGTGGAAGACCCCGGCAAGGTTGAAGGCAACCCGGTATTTATTTATCTGGACGCTTTCTCCCGCCCCGAACATTTTGCTGAATTTCTGCCGGAATACGCAAACCTTGACGAACTGAAAGCGCATTACCAGCGCGGCGGCCTGGGCGACGTAAAAGTTAAAAAATTCCTCAACAACGTAATGCAGGCCGAGCTTGCCCCCATCCGCGAACGCCGCCATATGTGGGAACAGCGCCTTGACGAAGTAAAAATGATTTTAAAACAAGGCAGCGAAACCGCGCGCGCAGCAGCAGCCGAAACCCTGCACGATGTACGCGCCGCCATGCAGATTAACTACTTTGAAAACTGGCATATCTGATGGCTGCTGCAAAAAGTGAAATTATCAGCCTGCTGAACGCGGCAGGCATTGCCTTTGAAGTTACTGAACACCAGCCCATTTACACCGTGGAAGAAGGCGAAGCCTTAAAACTGCCGCACCCGGAAGCGATTGCCCGCACCCTGTTTTTGTGCGATGACAAACACCAAAACTTTTGGCTGGTAACTTTACCGAAGGATAAAAAGCTGGATTTAAAGACTCTGCGCGCGCAGCTTAACAGCCGCCGCTTAACCTTCGCCTCCGCGGAAGAACTGGACGCCATGCTGAACCTGCCGCCCGGTTCCGTTACACCACTCGGCTCATTAAACGACGCAGAAGGACGCGTGCCGGTTATTATTGACGCAGACTTTAAAGAAAGCCTTATCGGTGTGCCGCTTTTAACAAACACTGCCACCATCTGGCTTAACGGCGCAGATTTGGCGCTCATGCTTACACAGCAGGGGCATAAAGTAAATTGGCTGGCACTTTAAAAACAAAATACAAGGCAGTAAAGTCTGCCAAGGCATAAAAAAATCCGCCCGTAAAGGCGGATTTTTTTTATATGTTATTACAGGGTTTTGCCGTAAGCGTCGGCATCCAAAATGGCCTGTTTGAATTTTTCGCGGGTCATTTCGTACGGAGTCTTTTTCCATTCGAGAATTGCCGGTGCGCGGTCAAGGATTTTTTCAAGGCCGGCTTCGTCAACTTCCAGTTCTTTCAAGGTTACAGGCAGGCCCAGTTCCTTATTGAATTTTGCAATCTTATCGCGCAGTTCAAACTGCTTGTCGCAGGTTAAAAGCACAATTACACCGAAGGAAACCACTTCGCCGTGCATATGGCGTTCGGCGCAGGCAAGTCCGGTGTAAGCGTTGTAGAAGCAGTGGCCCAGCGAAGAATTATAGTAGTAATCGTTTTCAGTGGTGGTAAGGTTGGAAACAATGCCGGTGCTCATGATGATATCCAGCGCAACTTCCTGAATTGCTTCGGAAACAACATTGTTTTTGCAGTCTGCCAAAGCCTGTTTGCCGTATTCAAAAAGCGGCGAAGTGCAGGCACCTGCCAGAGCGCGGCCCAGCAGCGGGGTGTTTAAAAGCTTTTTGCCTTCGGTGGCAATCAAAACCTCGCATTCTTTGCTGAGTGCGTCGCCAATGCCGGCCCACAAAAGTTTTTCCGGTGCTTCGGCAATAATTTTGGTATTGATAAAAGTATGTTCTGCGCAGTGTTTCGGATAATAGTAACCGGCGAGGCTGCCATCCTGTTTATACATAACGCAGATAGCGGTGCAGGCAGCGCAGTTGGAAGCAATGGTCGGGAACGTGAAAACGGGTTTGCCCATTTTGTCCGCCATGGTTTTGCAGCAGTCAACAGCACGGCCGCCGCCAACGGCAAATACCATATCGGCTTCCTGAACTTCTTTGGTATTCATCAGCATATCAACATTTTCATAGGTAGAGTTGCCGCCGTACCAAAGCACAGCCGTAACATCAAGGTGCCCTTTTACAGCTGCAAGAATTGCATCCTGGGCTTTGCTCAGCGCAGTTTTGCCGCCGATAATAACAACCTTTTTGCCATATCTTGCCGTTACGGACGGAATTGCTTCGTAGCAATCCGGTCCAACGCTGTAATTAGGTAAATAAACACTGTATGTAGTACTCACTTCAAACAACACCTTTCATTAAATATCAAATATTATGATACTAATTATAAACATTTCCGGCTAATTCGTCAACACAGTGTAACATTATAATATATTTTTCTGTTAAAATTACTGTAAAAAACTTAAAATAGTAAACCACAACGGCGGCACCAAAAGCGAAGGCAGCATATTTAAGGTTTTGCAGTCGCGCAGCTGCAAAATGCCCACGCCGCTGCTCAGCAGGAATATGCCGCCCAAAAGCGAGATTTCCGTCATCATGCCCGGCGTTAAATACGGCGCAATAACACCAGCAAACAGATAAATACTGCCCTGCCAGCAAAACAGCACCGCCGCCGCAATGGCAATGCCAAAGCCGTAAGTAGAGGCAAAAATCATGGAAGATACCAAATCGAGCGTTGCATTGGTAAAAAGGTAAGTATTGTTGCCGTTAAGGCGGCTTTCGATAGGACCTAAAATGGAAAGCGTGCCGATGCAGAACAGAAGTATCGCTGTAGAAAGCCCTTCCGCCAGCTTGCCGCCGCCCTTGCAGTGCGCAAGCAGCGCGTTAAAACGCCCGCAAATATCAAGCCGCGTGCCGATAATGGTGCCAATGGCAAGGCTTGCAATAAAAAGCACCGGGTATTCGCTGTTGGGCAGGTTATGCACAACGGCATTGGCGCCAAGCCCAACCGTTGCCAGCCCCAAAGCATCAAACAGCGCTGTTTTATATTTTTCGCTGATGCCGCGGCTTAAAAAGCTGCCCACAAAGCTGCCTGTTAAAATAGTGCAGGTATTTACAATCGTTCCTAACATAAACCATCTGCTCCCTCAATAAAAAATAACGGATATTTTTATTATAAAACTATCGCGTAAAAATGTAAAACGGGCATAAAAAAACATCCTGCCAAAGCAGGACGTTGAATGCTGGTGCGGATGACAGGAGTCGAACCTGCACGCCGAAGGCGCTAGATCCTAAGTCTAGTGCGTCTGCCAGTTCCGCCACATCCGCAAAATTCTGTTATAAAATAAAAATGGTGATCCACCCGCGACTCGAACGCGGGACACCCTGATTAAAAGTCAGGTGCTCTACCGACTGAGCTAGTGGATCACATTGGCTGGGGCGGCTGGACTCGAACCAACGCATGCGGGAGTCAAAGTCCCGTGCCTTACCGACTTGGCTACGCCCCAAAAATATGGGGTGACTGGAGGGATTCGAACCCTCGCGTAACGGAGCCACAATCCGCCGTGTTAACCGCTTCACCACAGCCACCATTTTACCAAGATACGCTTGGCGACGAATGTAATTCTATCATAGCAGACAGGTTCTGTCAATATTTTTTGTAAAAATTTTTAATATAAAATGTCATTAATTTTACAAAACCGCTTTTTGCGGCTATCCGCGTTCAAACCACGCTTTGGCCCACGCCAGTGCCGTAGGCGTTTGTGCCAGGCCCCCGCCCGCAGTTTCGCGCAATGCGCAGGGCATGGAATCGCCCACCCATTTCATGGCGTCAATGGCTTCGTCCGCCGGTATAAAGCTGCCGATGCCTGCCAGCGCCATTTCTGCCGCCAAAAGCGCCTGTACTGCCGCACCGCCGTTGCGTTTTATGCAGGGCACTTCCACAAGCCCTGCCACAGGGTCGCACACCAGCCCCAGCATGTTTTTAAAAACAATGCTTACGGCAGTTCCTGCCTGCGCAGGAGTTCCGCCCAAAGCGTCAACAGCCGCACCTGCCGCCATGGCCGCCGCACTGCCGCATTCTGCCTGGCAGCCGCCAACCGCACCCGCAAGCGAGGCACGGGCTGCAATTACAAGCCCGATTTGCCCTGCCACAACAAGCGCGCGTGCCAGCTGTTCTTCCGTTAAATTGCAGTGCTTTTTTAAAGCCAGCAGCACGCCGGGAAGTACGCCTGCCGCACCTGCCGTGGGAGCCGCCACAATTCTGCCCATGGCAGCATTGCATTCGCTTACGGCAAGAGCATAAGTTACGGCGTCCGTTGCAAGAGCGCCCAAAAGTTTATTAAAACCGGGCTGCGCTGCCGCGTTTTGCAGTTTAAGCGCACTGCCGCCGGTTAAGCCGCTGTGCGAGCGCACGCCCGTCAGCCCGTAGGCTGCGGCTTCTTCCATTACTTTCAGCATCTGCGCCATTTTGGCAAGCAGTTCTTCCTCCGTAATTTCCAGTTCAGCAGCGCTCTGCGGCAGCAAATAAGCGTTCAGGCTCAGTTTTGCCGCTTCTGCTTCTTCTATTAATGCATTTAATGAAATTTTGTCGTTTGCCATCTTTCACCTCAAAGCACGCTGTCTACAAAGCGCACCGTATCAATCGGCGGCAGCGCAGCAAGCAGCTGCACTATCGCAGGCTGCACTTTCTGGTCGCACTCAAGCACCATGGTTGCCAGCCCGCCTTTATTTTTGCGGAATACGCGCATGGTTGCGATATTTACGGACGCACTTGCCAGCGTACTGCTTACAAGCGCAATCACGCCGGGCTTGTCGGTATGCGATACCAACAGCGCAGGCAGCTTACCGTCCAGCTCAACCTCCGCGCCGTCAATGGCAGATACCTTAACCTGTCCGCCGCCGATGGAGGAGCCGATAACCTCGCAGCTTTTGCCGTCTTTTGCCGTCAGCGTAAAGCGCGCTGTATTGGGGTGAGTTAAATCGCCAAGGTTTACTTTGGCAAAATTATATTCCAGCCCTGCTTCTGCGGCGTATTTACGCGCCTGCGGGATACGCGCGTCATCAGGAAGCCAGCCCATAAGGCCAGCCAAAAGCGCCACATCAGTGCCGTGCCCGCGGTAGGTATGCGCAAAGCTGCCGTGCAAATCAATCTGTGCTTTAACAGGCGGCGCGCCCAAAATACCGGCAGCCAAAAGCCCCAGCCTTACCGCGCCCGCCGTATGCGAACTTGAAGGGCCAATCATTACAGGCCCGATAATATCTATAATATTCATACTGCTCCTTTATTCTTCACTTGCCAGTGAGCGGTGCCCCAACGCCACGCATAATTCGTCAAGGTTCAGCACGCCCACCGCCATATATATGGCAACGCACAAATGCTCGCCGCTGCGGGCAATGCCGATTTTGCCGCCCACGTTAAAGTCCGCCGCCTTCGTCACCAGCTGCTCCAAAGCAGCGTGGGCAGCGCCTGCAACCGCGCCTGCGCCAACATGGGTTTCCGTAACGATGCCCTGGCGCTGCGCCGCAACAACGGCACGCTCCACAATTTTAACAACGCTCGGCATAAACTCGCCGCCAAAATCAACAGCCGTGCTGCGGATGCCTTTTGCCGCCAGCTGCTCTTTAATGCGCTGCTCCTCCGCACGGTTTTCGGTAACGGCAATGCGCAGTGCCGCACGCCCTATTTCAATACTCGTCAGCTTCTGTTCTGCCATGGTCAGTCTTCCTCCACCATTTCCGGTTTTTTAATAGGTGTTTTGTCAAACACGGCTACAATAAGGAACACGATAATGCACAGCAGCCATTCAAAATAAATTACATGCTGCAAAACATGCAGTGCCGGTACAAACTCCCATACCACAAGGCCCAAAAGCCCGGCCAGGGTAGTCCAGAACGCGCTGCTGCGGCGGCACAAACCGGGCGCAAACACCGTAAACAAAAATACACAGGTCAGCGCCGTCGTCATCGAAAGCCCTGCCACCATGGTTTTTAAAATACCGGCAGCATTAAAAGCAAACCATAAGGTTATAATGCCAACCGCCAGAATAGTCAGGCGGTTAATTTTAACAAAGTGGTCGTCCGTTACGGACGGATTAATAAAGCGTTTGTAAATATCCTGGCTGAACAGCGTACCTGCGCCCAAAAGAATTGTGCAGGCGGTAGATACGTCCGCTGCCCACAGCGCCGCAAGCGTTGTGCCGGAGGCAATTGGGTCAAGCGCCATAACAACCTTAGGCAAAGCAAGCGTTGCCGAAATTTCCGGGAACTGCACCTTGCCGATAATGCCTAAAAGCGCGCACAAAAAGCCTACCGGGAAAATTAAAAGGCCGCCAAGAATAAAGCCGTTGCGCGCGGTTTTGGCGTCACGCGCGCCGCAGGCAATCTGCACAGGGCCCTGCGCCGTAATGGCCTGCGTAATCATAACAATAAACCAGCCGATAATAACGGCCAGCGGAATGCCTGCAAACGGGTCAAACCAGTCAAGCCCGGCCGGAAGCTGCGCCGCAATGGCATCAAGCCCGCCGCTGTGGTCCACCGCTGCCACGCAGGAATATAAAATGCCCCCGTAAATTAAAACAACGCTGACGATATTGGACAAACCGCTCGACCACAAACCGCCGATAAGCGTAATGCCGATAAATACCACCGCGCTCACAATCATGCCGCCGCGGAACGAGAAATATTCGGGCAGAAGCGAAGCCAGAATCGCGCCGCCGGCGAGATACTGGAGCGCCGTAATAACGGACATTATAATTACAAGCCCAACCGCGCTGATAACGCGGCCTTTGGTATCGTAATATTTTTCAAAAAATTCCGGAATGGTGGAAACCTTCATGGCACGCAGCTTGCCCGCCGCCACAAGGCCCATAATAATGGCGCCCGCGCTCCACGCCGCGTTGTACCAGCCGGCAGCCATGCCAACCTTGTAAGCGTTTTCGGCAACGCCAACGGTAGAAGCCGCACCAACGGCAAGCCCCGTAATATTAACGGCAATCAGCACCGGGCCAAGTTTGCGCCCCGCAAAAAGATACTCCGCAGAGCCTTTATCCGCCCTGCTTTTAACGTAAAAACTTATTGCGAACAAAAGCGCAATATACACAACAACAATAATTAACTGAACATTCATCCTGCTGCACTACCTTTCTTCACAAAAAATCCGCTCTAAGCTACAATACTACCCTCCTGCTTTTAAAATTAGTTATATTATATCAACAATTTTTATTAAAGAAAAGTAAAAACTCTGCCCCTGCAGTTTAAAATTTTGTAAAAAATTTAACTAAACAGCCCCTTTAACAAGGATTTTGCGCTTTTGTGCCGAATATTTAAAAGATTGCAGAGTGAATTAAATTTACAGCCCCGCGCTGCGGCTTTAATTCACATTGCAAACGGAAGGAGGGACCGCCAATGTACAGAATTATGAAAAGCACCAATAACGGCATGGACGAACTGGAACTGGACAGCCTGGAAAAAGGCTGCTGGATAGACATCGTCAGTCCCTCACCCGAAGAACTGCACGAAGTGGCGGACGCCACCGGCATTCAGATGGACTTTTTAAGCGCCGCGCTTGACGATGAAGAAAAATCCCGTATCGAAACAGAAGACGACCAGATACTGACCCTTATCGACATCCCTGTCCTGCGCAGCAACAAAGATTACGACACCCTGCCGCTGGGCATTATCGTATCGGCAGATTACATTGTAACCGTTTGCCTGGAGCCTAACGCCGTTATCGCCGATTTTTCTTCCTACAACTATAAAATGTTCAGCACCTTTAAAAAGACGCGCTTTCTCTTTCAGATACTCTATAAATCGGCAACATTATATCTGAAATACATCCGCATTATTATCAAACGCACTGACGAACTGGAACAGCACCTGCGCAAATCCATGGAAAACAGCGAACTTTTTAATATGCTGGACCTGCAAAAATCTTTAACATACTTTACAACCTCCCTGCGCAGCAACTACATTGTAACCGAAAAACTGCTGCGCCTGCGCTCCACCAACCAGAGCGCGCACCTCATCAAGCTGTATGAAGAAGACGAGGATTTGCTGGAGGATGTTATCATCGAATACAAGCAGGCTATTGAAATGGTTGAAATGTACAGCCACATTTTAAACAGCATGATGGAAGTATTCGCCTCCATCATCAGCAACAACCTGAACCTTGTAATGAAGTTTCTGGCCTCCGTAACGATTATACTGGCCATACCAACCACCATCGGCGGCTTATGGGGCATGAACGTGCCCGTGCCGCTTTCCGACAGCCCGTACGGATTTCTTGTAATAGGCGGCACCTCGCTTCTGGTTGCCGGAGTTACCGGCTACTGGCTGTGGAAACGCCGCATGTTTTAAGGAGCAGCAATGAGTAAAATTTTAGCGGAACAGTTACTTGCAGGCATAATACTTGCCGACAACGACAACAAAGAATACATTTACCTGCCCGGCGGCGAAGTTGGCAGCGAAGACCCGCACTGCGTATTTGAAAAAAACGGTGAGCGCGCCGGCGACCTGCCGCTTGAAGAAGCAGTAGAACTTGCCAAACGCCTGCACCTATCTCCGGGACGCCATCCGGAGCTTGGCTCACGGGCGTGGTGAGGGGGAAAGTGCTGCCTGAGTAAAACCAGCAGTGCAGCTGCCCGGCTTTACATTTTACTAAAAACTTTTTGAATACTACAAAAAACACCTGTGGAAATATCCACAGGTGTTTTTATTTAACACACTACTTTTAAATCTCCATGCCGCCGTCTACAAAGTTTACTTCTGCTTTGCGTTCACGGAAGTCTTTATTGCGGTCAAACGGAGCATCGTTAAAGAGGTAGTTCCAATGCGAAGACGGGTCATTATCCAGTTCAAACGGCGAATATACAAGGCTTATATCATAACCAAGGTTATTGGGATTAAAAATACCGTTTACAAAACTGTCTGCAATCTGACCGGAATACAGCCAGTTGCCGGAATTTGCCATAGCGTCATCAGCCACGCCCTGAATTAAGCCGTTGTTGTTATTAAATGCGCCAAAACCATCCGGTGCAGAAATTGCGCCAATAGCAATAAGCGCTTTAATATCATCCGCAGTAATCTGATGGAACTCGCCATAATGTTTAGCGCTGAAATATTGGTCTACAAGGTGCTGGTCTACAACCGTTACTTTGGTTAAGAATACGCTTAACATCGGCAAGGTTGAATCGTTATAAATCTTCCAGCCGTTTGCGCCAAAGGTAAAGTCCTTATAAGTACCTTCTTGCAGCCACTTGTCAGAACTATCAATTACATAACCGTATTCAGTCGCATTTCCGTTACCAATCAATTTATCAGCAACACCGTAAACATATTTTACAGTACCGCTGTTTGTGCCAACAAGATTGCCACTAACTCCTGTAGCAGTTACCGTGCTTGTATTGTAGGCATTTCTTATTTTGCCATTTGCTTGGTTATTACCGACCAAGCCGCCAACATTTATGCCGCCATTGACGGCAACACTTTGTGTCTTACCATTAAGATCTAATGTCCCATCAGCAACCATAATAGTGTTAAATACCTGGTCGATTGTACCGCTGTTGCTTCCTGCAATGCCGCCAACATTTGTGCTGCCGCTTGCATTGATTGCACCGGTGTTATAGCCTGCGGTTAAGCTGCCTTTTTTACCACCCATTGCAGTTTCATCAGCATTGTTACCGATAAGGCCGCCGATGTTATTGCCATTCTGCTCATAGAATACATATTTACCATCGCCATCTTCGTCTTTATAAGTACCGACATTAATAACACCGTTGTTGTAAATTTTGTATTTGTAATAACTGTCAGCGTCGTCACGGCCGCCGATAATAGTACCTGTATTCTTGCCAATTAAGCCGCCGACATTATTTGTACCAATAACCTGCCCGTCAACTTCATTTATAAGGCTGGATGTACTTATATTACCTGTATTAACACCAAAAATACCACCGGTGCCGTTGCCGCCGTTGCCTATAACTGCACCGTTATTTGTAAGTTTGGAATTAGTAATATTAGCATTATTTACTGCAAAAATACCGCCTGCACCGCCATCAGTAGCAAACACAGTACCTGTGTTGGAAGCTTCAACACCATTTAAAGGATCATTATTTACTGCATTATTCTGTCCAGCAACGCCACCAACATAGTCTTTACCTGTTACATTACCGCTGTTGCCTGCCATATTTTCTAAAGTACCGTCATTTTTACCAACAATACCGCCGACATAAGTTGCGCCATCAGCATTTACATCTGCTGTATTGGTAGCCTTATTAATAGTACCTGTATTTACACCGGCAATGCCGCCAAAATATTCTGCGGCATCGTTCCCAGTAGCTGTACTATCTTTTACATTAAGTTCAACATCGTTGTTGGCATTGGTAATAGTGCCGCTGTTGCTGCCTGCAACGCCGCCAACATACTGCTGCCCGGTAATTGTTCCGCGGTTAATAAGGTTAACGTTTTCGTCCGTTTCTTCATTACCAGTAGTTATAGTTCCTGCATTATCTCCTGCAATACCACCGACATATTGTTCGCCAGTAATAGCAGCTGAATTATCGTTAACAAGGTTTGTTAAAATTGAATTTTCACCATTGCTGCCAACCATACCACCGACATTCTTATTGCCTGTAATTGTTCCGTTGTTGCGTCCGTTTTCAACACTGCCAATATTAGTACCTAACAAACCACCGACATTATTGCCTGTACCAGTTACACCGGTTGCGTTAACAACATTTGCAACTGTACCGCCATTCCACTTGTCATTTTCATATTTACCCTCATTTTCACCAATAATACCGCCGACATTATCCTTGCCGCTGACGATACTTTCGTTATAACCACTGTACATATTGCCGTTGTTTGTACCAATGATGCCGCCAATATTGCTGCTATTGGTTGCACCACCGTTGGTAACGCCAAGGCTATCCACATACTGAACATTGCCGTTGTTTATGCCTACCACACCGCCAAGGCCAGCACTTGTACCCCCGGTAACATTTGTACCTACTGTTACTGCGCTGTCGCTGAAGCTGTTGGCAAGGCCGCCATCATTTGTGCCAACCAAACCACCTGCAACGACATTTGAATTGCCTGCGATAACACTGCCTGTGCTTTCAACATCGTAAATGCCGCCAGTTAATTCACCATCATTTGCATTATTTTCAAATGTGCCGCTGTTATTAACACCAACAATGCCGCCTGCATTGCTTGCATTGCCATTATCTCCCGTAGCGGTTACAGTGTTGCCAAAGGTTACAATGCCTTCAATGCGTCCGCTGTTTACGCCTGCAACAGCGCCGGCGTTCTTGCTGCCTGTAAATGTACCGCTGTAAATGTTAACGTCTTTAACAACGCCGTTTGTACCAATAGTATCAAAAATGCCTGCGTTGCCATTTGCATTTTCAACCTTTAAACCAATAATGCGGTTTCCGCGTCCGTCAAAAGTGCCGGTAAAGCCAATCTCATTACCAGATGCATCTTTATTACCAGTACCGATAGCAACATAATCTTCTACGTCACTGGCATTAATGTCGCCCATAAGCGCATAATTATATTCAAGTGCTTTACTGCCTGCATTTTGAATTGCTTTTAACTGTTCACCGGTACTTACTTCTACATAAACAGACTCAGAAGCATTACCCGTAACATCATTAATAGCAAAATTCAAATTGTTAAGTTCTTCTTTAAATGTATGATTATCAGTTGTACCAGAGAATTTTGTATCATATTTTTCAAAATTAAATTGACCGCTTCCGTTTGTATTTTCTACCCACATATCAACAGTAAGTTTAGCATCACCGGATGCAGCATTAAGATAAATACCAGGTTTGGTTTCACCTGAAACGGGTTTATCAAAACTATGCATAAAATCATGCATGTACGCAACTGCAATATCATTATTTAACTTTTCGACAGCATCCACTTTATTACTGCCCTGTCCTAATGCGGTAATTATATCCTCAGCTTGTTCTTCACCAAACGCAAGAGCAGGATATGCTTTTTTTACTGCATCTACAATATCTTTAGCAGTTAAAGACTTTAAATCTTTTCCGTTAATTGCACTCTCGATAACATTAGTAAATCTATCTGCCTGTACTTTACCGATATTAGTAAGTGTAAGCAATACTTCACTATCTGCGCCGGTACTGGTAAGCGTCATATCGCCGCCGATGTCAAGGTCGCTGTCAACATAAACATCGCCCGTGCCGGTTACAGTTAAATCGCCGCCGGTTGTAATAAGCCCCTGTTCTTTGTTGCCAAAATACAGGTTAACGTTGCCATCTCCGATATTAACATATTGCTCATTGCCGTCTTTATCCAAAATTGGGTTGCCGTCATCATCAACAACAAGTTTAGTACCTGCATTAATGGTAATATTGCCATCAACAGCAGAAGCGCCAGTAGTATGTGCAAAACGGTCGGCAATATCAGCCATAGAAGCATACGGATTATTAATATCGCCAGGCGCCCAAGTTACAGCACTATCTTCAATGCCTGGAATTGTTACGGTTGCGTCTTGGGTATTATTACTTGCCGATGTTAAAGTACCATATACGTCAACATCACTGGCGCTAATAGTAATATTACCAGCACCGTCAACCTTAAGCGAAGTATCAATTCCTTCCGTAGTTCCATTATCTCTATTGCCTGTTGCTGTTACATCGCCATAAATAGTTACTTTGCCATCTGTTGTGATATTAACGGCAGAACCGTAAATATCGGCTGCGCTGCCAAGCCCAATATCATTTTTACCGCCATTAAGGTTAAGCGCGCCATCTGCATAAATTGTGCCGCCAAAATAACCGCTGCCGCCACTGGTATTAACATTTCCAAGTGTTAAGCCCGCTCCATAAACAACCAGACCTGCCGCATTACTGATGCCAAGGTCTTGCCAATTATATTTTAATTCATTAGTTCCGTTTGCCGCATTGATAATTGTAAGCAGCGGGTCGTAAGCAGTACCATATTGAATGTCAGAAATACCATCCATATTATCAGCATCACTGAAATAACCTTCTGCATCCGGCAAGAATGCATTTAAAATAGGAGTATTGCCGCCATAAATACGCCAGTTATTGTCAGTATTACCTTCGACATTACCGCTGCCGTCAGCTTGTGTACTAAAAGAAAGACTGTGATCTTGTCCATCTTTAGTATATTTATATTGCTTTAAATCGGATTTTTGGTCAAAGTCTATTGCTTTATTAGAGTTATCTCTGTTACCGGTTAATACAGTAAACAGCGGTTTATCATTTTCATCTTTTGCAGGTTTGATGTAGTAAGCATTAGTAACTGTTACTCTACCTCCACCAGCGTCATTAACACCAATAATACTGCCTAATCCACTATAATTTTCACCTTCATTTAATCGGCCTGCATATAGGTTGCCTGTTGTATATACATTTTCTACCGTTAGATCATGTCCTTTATTGCTCATAATGAAACCAATTATGCCGCCTATTTGGTTTGTTGTATAACTACCATCTGTATTTTTAACAGCAAAACTCCTGATAGTACCTAAATTGTAAGCATTCGAAATTTTTGAATCTGTTGAACCTTGAGTATCAGAATACAAACCTACACCGCCTACAATACCGCCAACCTGGCTGCCTGCAGTTGTATCATTATTAATTACAGTAATATTGCCGGTATTAAAGCTATTATTTATGCTGCCTGTATAAAACCATCCCGCAATACCGCCAACAACATTATAACCATTATAAATAGCGCCGGTATTATAGGCTTTTTCAACATCACCGCTCAAACGGCCAACAACACCGCCAACATGACGGGCATAATAATTATAGGTTTCATCACCAATCTGCCCTTTATTATAAACATCATAAATCAAAGCCTTGGCAGTAGTTTGTTCTGTTGTATCGCCAACTACGCCGCCCATGTTTACAGAAGGATAAGCATTGCTAGCAGCATCGGCCGCTCTTCTGGTAGTATTAATACTTCCCAAATTATATGAACCTGCAACTTCGCCATTGTACATCATGCCTACAACGCCGCCTACGCCCATATAACCGCGTACATCGCCGGTATTATAACTATTGGAAACAGCAGCATTAATTATCTTATCATTACCGTTTGTATCTTTACCTTGCAAATCGCTTAATTTTAATGTATAGCTGCGGTCAATTTTACCAACTACGCCGCCGGTATTACTTGCCTGGCTGGCTTGACTTACGGTATCACCAGTAATATCAAGTGAATGTACTGTACCACGGTTAGCACTGCCGGTTACATAAACATTATCTCCATCAAGGTAACCGACTACACCGCCCATGTTGCCAATAATTGTTTCTTCTGCCCCTGTATCAGTAGAACGTACCTTTTCTTTTACAAAACCATTTTCATTACGTGCGCCGGTAGCCATAATATCGCCGCCATCATTAATGCCGTTAGTAACAGTATAATCCGGCGAACTGTCATCATCACTGCTGTTGCCAAAATACCCTGCTACACCGCCAACATTATGCGCACCGCGCACTTCGTTTTCACGGTTAGTAGCATTGGTAATATCGGTATCAACAGCACTGCCAACAATACCGCCTACATTACCAGCATCATAAAAATCATTGCCATTTTGCTTACTGCTGCTTACATCACCGGTATTTAAAACATCTGTTATTGTACTGTCAGCAGAAGAAGTACCAACAATGCCGCCCGCATTAGCGATATAAACATCTTTTTCACCTAGTTTATCACCATTTCCATCAAAAGCTGCATTGTCCGTATGGAATATATATTTTCCATTAGTATATCCACTTGCCAATACAGTACCGCTGTTTTCGGCATTTTGTACAGTGCTGCCCACCATATTACCGACAATACCGCCTACATTGTAAGCGCCGGTTACGTCCATGCGGTTGTAAACAGTTTCAACATTTTCAACCGGTTTGCCATTAACCTCAGACGGATTACCAATAGTAGAGTTTAAAGCACTGCCAACCAACCCGCCAACGTTATAGCCATCGCCAGATACATCACCAAGATTATAACTGTTGCCTATTAAATGGCTGCTATTCATACTGCCTATAAGACCGCCGACATTTATACCGCCATTATCTGTGTTTGCTATGCCTTCTATTGCACCTGTATTAATAGCATCTTCAACAGTCGTATTTGTTGCACTGCCCACAATACCGCCAACATTGCTGTCGCCGCTGACAGCAGCACTGTTAACAACGTTAGTAAGAGTTGTATTGTTTGCATTGCCTACTATTGCACCAACATTATCCTTGCCTGTAATGCTGCCGCCTACAAGTGTTACATTGCTAATAGTTGCATTATTTGTATAACCAAATAAACCGGTATTTTCTCCACCATTTTTAATTGTTAAACCAAAAATATTATAATCAATTCCGTCAAAATTGCCGGTAAAAGCTTTGCTATCATCACTACCGATGGATGTAAAACCGTTTTGTTCAGTACTCGTCGCATCAATACTGTTTCTTAAAGCATAGTTGCCGCTAAGATTGGTATTAATAGCTTGCAGCTGCTCAACATCTTCTACCCACATATAACCTTTAACATTAGTATCTAACTTACCGTTTACATAGACGTTGTTGGAAAAAATTTTATCTTGACCTACATAGCCATCTATAAGATTGTCATTATTATTATCTTTATCTACATAAGCGTCATAGCCGATAAGCACATTACCAGCGTGATTGGTATGCACTTCAAAATCATTATTCACAGCGCTACCAGCAGCGTTTTTAATACGCTCACTATCAATAACAATTCTCCCGTCACCTTCAAAAGTAACATGGTTAGCATTGATATTGCCAAGACTCATAAGGGCTGCTTCGGTGCTTTTTCCTTGCAAAGCATAGTTAATAATATTATTAGGGTCAGCATTATTCATAAAATGATTAAAATCAGCATCGTTCATTTCGTTATTTGATACATATAAACTGCCGACATTAATTTGGGCACTGTTACCTATTTGCACGCCAGCCGGGTTAACGATAAAAATATTGCCGTTGTTATTAGCGTTAATAGTACCGTAAATCTGCGAAGCATTAGCACCATTAACATAGTTAAGTACATTATAACCGCCAGCATCGCCTCTAAAATTAACAGTTGCACTGCCGCCAACATCAAAGCTATCCCACTTGATAATACCATTAGACCCGCTTTGAGTAATGGTCATTTCAAGATTGCCTCTGTCAAACGTATGATTATGTGTTAAAGAATTCTCGCCTGTCGGCAAAGTATTATTACCAATTACGCTTGTTGCTGCATGCAGCGGCAGGGTATACATTACGGCAGAACCGGCCAGCAGGCATATTAAAAGGTTTCGTTTAAGATTCTTTTTACTGTTCATTATATTTCCCTCCGTAAGTTTTTAAAGGAATTTTTAATGAGTTTATTACATATTTATTAATATTAATCAGAACATTTTATAAAGCTGGAACCACAGCCTGCCGTCATGGTCATCGCGCTCAATACGGTCGGGGCGCGCGTCAATCTTGCGGGCGTAATCAAGCTGGGCATACCAGTCGCCGGGTTTTGCGTAGCGTAAGCCAACACCCCAGCCTGCCAGGTGGTCCATGGTACCATCGTATTTATTTTTAACGGCGCCGCTGTCGATAAACACTGCCGCTTCCAAACCTTCAATGCCGGTTGCACGGCGGATTTCAGCCGTTGCCAGGTAGCCAAGGTCGCCGTAGCCATCGCTTGCGCCATAGGCACGTACGCCGTTAATGCCGCCAAGGTAAAACTGTTCGCTGCCGTCCAGTGCACGGCTTGCCATTTGCCCGCTGGCTTTAATGCGGTAATTCCAGTCGCCGTCATACCAAACATTCAGCAAGTCGCCAGTCAGTTTATGGTAGCCGCCGTCATAATAAGCATTCTGCCCTTCAGTATCAATATCGCCGTACCAGTAAATTAAGCTGTACTGCGTAAACTGGTTTACATTGTACTGGCTGCCGCTGATGCCAACATGCCATACATCCGCGTCTTTTTCGGTTTTCATGCGGCCTAACCCGTCTATGCTAAAACGCAGTTCATCTTCAATATCGCGGTGGTCGTAACCGTAAATCGCGGTTATGCGGTTGCTGTGGTCACGGTAAACCGGCGTCATGCCGTAAAGGCTGATGCCTTTGGATTTGCCGAGCGTATCGTAAAAGCTGTTAGTGCTCATTTCGTAAGTGCTTTGGCTGTAAGCAATACCAACGCGGGTACCGCGGCTGCCGACAGGCAGCTCGTAACGGATGCCGTAGTTTTCAACATCGTGGCTGGAAAGCATACCGTTTAAAATAAATTTATCGCCTATTTTACCGGGGTTGTTAATTTCGGTATTAAAGCCGTAGCGGTAACGCCCGCTCCAATAGCCGCCGCCGTTATCAACAAACACATAGTTATTCCAAACCGGCCTGCGCGTTGCTTCAACATCAAGGCTGGTTGTGCCCGGCTCGCCGCCCGGTTTTAAAACAGCGCGTGCCTGTACGCCCGGAAGGTCGTTAATGTTGTTAATGGCGTCTTCCAGTTTGCTGTCGGTAATGGTGCTGCCCGGCTTTAAGCCGCTCAGGTAATTATTCAGCACGCCGGTAGCAATATCGCTGTCATTCTGCGTAATATTTATTTTATCGTAGTTGGCTACATACACTTTTATTTCAAGGCTGCCGCCGGCAACTTCCTGCGGCGGAACAACCGCCTGTACAACCGTATAGCCGCATTCTTTGGCGTATGCCGTAATCTCTGCCGTTAAATTATTCAGTTCCGCAACTTTAACGCTGCGTTTTTGGTATTTGTTTAAAATTTCCTGAAGACGTCCCACTTTATCCGGCAGTTCAAAGCCGGTAAGCTTAATGCTTTTAACATAAAAAGCAGGGTCATCTTTTGTACCGGTGTTACCGGGGCGGAATTCTCCGGATGTAGTTTCATCCCCACTGATAACATCCTGCTGACCGGTACGGTTGTACGGGTGTGGCGTAACAGCTTCCTTGTCAAAAGTAGGTATCGGCGACTGTGCTAAAGCGCTGCTTGCCACTAACAGGCACACTGCCGCCATCCCAACGGTTTTCTTCATAACTATCACTCCCCAAAAAATTATAAATACAAAAGTTCATCTTATTTTAATAACTTTACATTAATTGATATTAATATATTTTAACATATTACAGACAAAACTGACAAGTAGGGTTATAGTTTGTTTTTTAGCTGTAAGAGTAATATTTTTATTATTTATTAAAATACACAATGCCATTCAGCAGTCTTTTTTATAAATATCTATTTTAATTATTTTAATTATTTTATAATTATGCCTTTTAAGCGGCATAAAAAAATAAGCCCCTGCCGTTAAGGCAAAGGCTTACTTTCGCTTATTATTTTATTACAATTACGGGCACGGAAGCATTTTCGATTACTATATGGCTGACGCTGTTTTTAAACAGGCCTTCAATAGCACCGAAACCGCGCGTGCCTATGATAATGGTATCGCATTTTTCCTTGCGGCACTGCTTAATGATTTCCGGCGCGGGGCGGGTGCCGATAACAAGCACATAAGAGCAGGGAATGTTCTGCTCATCGATTATATGCTTTGCCGCGCCCAGAACTTCGTTGCCTACCTGCATGGCAGGCCCGTTCACATCACCGGCCAGTTCGCCTTCCAGCGGCAGCTGCGGCGTATGCTGCAAGCCCTCGCGGGCAACGGTTAAAACAACCAGCTCCGATTCCGCCATTTTTGCTATGCCGATGGCATATTCCAGCGCGCGCCACGAATATTCAGTACCATCTATTGCTACCAACAATTTTTTCAGCATAGTATCACTTTATTTCACAATCAGCACAGGCACAGCCGCATACTGAGAAACCTTGCTGCTGACGCTGCCGAGGAAGAATTCGGCAATGCCGGAAAGGCCGCGGGAGCCGATAACGATTGCATCTGCCTGAACTTTTTTGGCAAGGGCGATAATGCGTTCCGAAGGATGGCCTACTTCCATATCGTAGCTTACTTCATGCGGATAATCGCCAACGATGTCTTTAGCGTATTCAAGCACTTTGTCGCCGATGCGTTCCAGTTCGCTGTTGCAGCGGCTGATAGTGCTGTGGTCAAGCGGTACTGCCAGCAGAGCTGCGTTATTGTACGGCTGGATAACGTTTACTACAACAATTTCACTGTTAAATTTTCTGCCAATTTCCAAAGCATTATTAAGTGCGCGCCAGGACGTTTCGGAACCGTCGACAGGCACCAGAATTTTTTTAAACATACTACACACCTCCCGATATGGCTTTTGCCATATCTTTTATGTTTTAAAATGTTCTACTTTTTTTAATAAAATCCTGCAAAGCAGTAAATTTTTACGGTTATCTTTCCTCGCGGTCGTACGAAAGGCCCAGAGCCTGCGGGGATGCGCTGCGCCCGCCGCGGCGTTTTAACACCAGCACAAGCACCAGCACCGTAAAAATGTACGGCAGCATATTAAGTATAAAGCCCGATACCGGCACGCCGAGCACCTGCAAATTAAAGCCCAGTGCGTCGATGCCGCCGAAGAGATACGAACCTGCCATGGCACGCCAGGGGTCCCACAGGGCAAAGATAACAAGGGCAACGGCAATCCAGCCGCGGCCAGCCGTCATGTTCTCCAGCCAGCTGGGGGCATAGGCAAGCGACAGGTACGCACCGGCAACGCCCGCCAGTGCGCCGCCAACTACAATGTATAAATAGCGCAGGCCGAAAACATTAATACCCGCCGCATCTACCGCCGCCGGGTTTTCGCCCATGGCACGCAGAAACAGCCCGCTGCGCGTTTTATAAAAATACCACGCCGCAAGCGGCACCAAAAAGTAACTTATATATACCAGCGCATCCTGCTTAAACAGAATGCTGCCGATAATGGGAATATCGCTTAAAAGCGGCACGGCAATTTTGCCGAATACCGCACCGGCAGGCTGGCCTACGTAATCCTGCCCAAGGTAGCCGCTGAGCCCGGTGCCGAACAAGGTTACAGCAAGGCCGCTTACAACCTGGTTGGCGCGCAGGGTTACGGTTAAAAACGCGTGAATAAGCGCTAAAAGCGCGCCAGCAGCAACAGCCGCCGCAACGCCTGCCCATGGGCTGCCAAAGCTGTTGCCCGCAATAAAGCCGGTGCAGGCGCCGATAAGCATCATGCCTTCAACGCCGAGGTTAATAACACCGCTGCGCTCGCAGATAACCTCGCCCAAAGCTGCGTATAAAAGAGGCGTGCCCATAGTGATGGCGGCAGCCAGCAACGAAACGATAAAATCTTCACTCATTTTCAGCACCGCCTTTCACAATACGCAGTTTGTAGCCGGTAAAAATTTCCGTACCGACCACAAAAAACAGCACCGCGCCCTGCAGCATGGTTGCCGCCGCTGCGGAAATGCGCATGGTTTGCAGCATAAAGCCGCCCACGTGAATAACTGCAAACAGAAAAGATACCAGAATAATGGCTGGGGGG
>OKRU01000593.1_pt1 | contig 36327 bp, 29 predicted proteins | sample 1601131 | NCBI WGS metagenome assembly OKRU01 (sample SAMEA3541558, study PRJEB24748) | human gut metagenome | biome: human gut; feature: human-associated habitat; material: faeces | place: China | collected 2012
GCCAGTGGATTTGTTCGGCGGAAAAGCCCCTTTAGGGGATTTTTCGACGGTCTAAACCGCCCCCGAGGGGGCGGTAAGATTTTTGGATCACTGCTTGAAAATGTCCTTTATCTTGTCGAAGAAGCTGGTGCGTCGGGAATAATTCTTCTCGTCAAGGGTAGCTTCGAACGCCTGGAGTGCGTCCTTCTGCTTCTTGTTGAGATTTGTGGGTACTTCCACGGAAACCTGTACCAGCTGATCGCCGCGGCCGTTGCGCTGGCAGTGCTGAACGCCCTTGCCGCGGATCGTGAATACCTTTCCGGGCTGAGTTCCAGCAGGTATCGTGTACTTCATCGTACCGTCGATAGTGGGAATGTCTATCTCCGCGCCGAGCGCCGCCTGCGTGTAGGTCAGCGGAACCTCGATGATTATATTGTCGCCGTCGCGCTCGAACACCTTATCCTGGCGCACGGAAATACGAACCTTGAGGTCGCCGCGAGGTCCGCCGCCGGAGCCGGCATTGCCCTTTCCGCTCAGGCGGATTGTCTGCCCGTCGGAAATACCAGCCGGAATGTTGACGGAGATCGTGACCTTCTTCTGAACCACTCCGTTTCCTGAGCACTTGGGGCAGGGAGTGTCGATGATCTTGCCCTTGCCCATGCACTTGGAGCACGCGCGCGTGGACTGCATCATGCCGAACATGGTCTGCTGGCGCACGTTGACCTTACCGGTGCCGTGGCAGTCGGGGCAGGTCTTTGCCTGGGTTCCCTTCTTGGCGCCGGAGCCGCCGCACTCGTCGCACGGCTCAACGCGGTTGATCTCGATGTCGTGGGTGATTCCCTTGCACGCCTCCATGAAGCTTATGCTCAGGGATACCACAATGTCAGAGCCTCTGCGCGGTCCGTTCGTGTTGGTCCTGGAGCCGCCGGAGAATCCACCGCCGAAGATGTTGTCGAATATATCGCCCAGGTCTATGCCGTCGCCGCTGCTGAATCCGCCGGTGAATCCTCCAAAGCCGCCGAATCCGCCGCCACCGCCGGTGCCCTGACCAGCGCCGTAGCTCGGGTCAACGCCTGCGAATCCGAACTGATCGTATCTTGCCTTCTTCTGGGGGTCGGAGAGGACATCGTTCGCCTCGTTGACCTCCTTGAATTTAGCCTCAGCCTCCGGGTCGTCCGGATTGAGGTCAGGGTGGTATTTCTTCGCCATCTGGCGGTACGCCTTCTTTATCTCGGCGTCAGTGGCGCCCTTTTTCAGCCCCAGTACCTCATAGTAATCTTTCTTGTCCATTAAGTATCAACCCCCATATTAACTCGGAATTCATAATTCGGAATATGGACATTCCACCGGGAGCTTCCCTGCACGAATTCCGAATTAACCCAAAGCGCCCTGGGGTTTGGAAAGACCTCAAGGCGCCGTGTATTACCTTAGTGATTATTCGTCGATGACTTCGCCGTCAACAGGACCATTATCCTGCTGAGGAGCTGCGCCGTCAGCGCCAGCAGCCGCACCCTGAGCCTGATAGATCTTTCCGGCTACCTCGTAGAACTCTTTCTGGAGCTCGTCCTTGGCGGTCTTGATTGCTTCAATATCAGTGCCCTTGAGCGCTTCCTTGAGAGCGTCCAGCTTCGGCTGTACCTTAGCCTTGTCGTCCTCTGTTACCTTGTCGCCGAAATCGGTCATTGACTTCTCGATCTGGTAAACCATCTGGTCTGCCTCATTGCGAGTGTCAACGTCCTCCTTACGCTTCTTGTCCTCTGCTGCGAACTGCTCAGCTTCCTTGACAGCCTTATCGATATCGTCCTTGCTCATGTTGGTGGAAGCGGTGATGGAGATGTGCTGCTCCTTGCCGGTGCCCAGATCCTTAGCGGTTACGTTTACGATACCGTTCGCATCAATATCGAAAGTAACCTCGATCTGCGGGATTCCACGGGGAGCCGGAGCGATACCGTCCAGACGGAAAGTACCGATGGACTTGTTGTCCTTAGCGAACTCACGCTCGCCCTGGAGTACGTTGATATCAACGCTCGGCTGGTTATCGGAATATGTGGAGAAGATCTGGCTCTTCTTTGTAGGAATGGTGGTGTTACGCTCGATCATTCTTGTGCAAACGCCGCCTGCGGTTTCGATACCGAGGGACAGAGGAGTTACATCGAGCAGCAGCAGACCGGTGACTTCCTTGTTGAGCACACCGCCCTGGATAGAAGCGCCGATTGCAACGCACTCATCAGGGTTGATACCCTTGAACGGCTCCTTGCCGAGGAAGTTCTTTACAGCGTCCTGAACTGCCGGGATTCTTGTGGAACCGCCGACCAGAAGGATCTTGTCGATCTCGCTCTTGTCAAGGCCGGAATCGGAGATAGCCTGCTTCAGCGGACCCATTGTGGACTCTACCAGGTCAGCGGTCAGCTCGTTGAACTTAGCCCTTGTGAGGGTTACGTTCAGGTGCTTAGGACCAGTAGCGTCAGCGGTGATATACGGGATATTTACGTTTACGGAAGTTGAGTTGGAGAGCGCGATCTTAGCCTTCTCAGCCTCGTCCTTTAATCTCTGCATTGCGAACTTGTCGCTGCTGAGGTCGATTCCATCGGACTTCTTGAACTCGCCCTTGAGGTAGTCAATTACTCTCTGGTCAAAGTCGTCGCCGCCCAGGTGGTTGTTACCAGCGGTTGCGAGAACCTCCTGAACGCCGTCGCCGATCTCGATCACGGATACATCGAAAGTACCGCCGCCGAGGTCGTAAACAACGATCTTCTGCTCTTCTTCCTTGTCAATGCCGTAAGCCAGTGCAGCGGCTGTCGGCTCGTTGATGATTCTGTGTACCTTAAGACCTGCGATCTGACCTGCGTCCTTGGTAGCCTGACGCTGGCTGTCGGTGAAGTATGCCGGAACGGTGATAACAGCGTCGTTTACCTTCTCGCCGAGGTATGCTTCAGCGTCGCCCTTGAGCTTCTGAAGTATCATAGCGGAGATCTCCTGAGGGGTGTACTTCTTGCCGTCGATATCTACCTTATAATCGCTGCCCATGTGGCGCTTGATGGAGATAACGGTCTTTTCAGGGTTTGTAACAGCCTGGTTCTTTGCCAGCTGACCAACCAGACGCTCGCCGTCCTTAGTGAAAGCTACAACGGAAGGCGTTGTTCTGGAACCCTCGGAGTTGGTGATAACTACCGGCTCGCCGCCTTCGATAACGGATACGCAGGAATTTGTTGTACCTAAGTCAATACCAATGATCTTTCCCATAATGATTTCCTCCATTCTTCTGTTCGCATGATATCATGCTATGAAAATGTTCTTGATTTACTGTGATTAATTTGCAACGGCTACCATTGCGAAACGAATTACCTTATCGTTTATCTTGTAGCCCTTGGCGAAAGTCTTTGCGACCTTTCCGCTCTCGACGTTCTCATCGTCAACCCTCTGAACTGCCTGGTGCAGCTGGGGATTGAACTCCGCGCCGTCGCTCTCTATCTCGGTCACGCCAAGCTTAGTGAGAGTTGCCATGAAGCTGTCGTAAATCATCTGAACGCCCTTTTTGTAGTTCTCGTCAGTGCATTCAGCCTGGAGCGCTCTCTCAAGATTATCCATGACCGGCAGGAAGTCCGAAACTACGTTGGAAATGATATCCGCACGAAGCTCCATCTTTTCCTTTGCGGTGCGCTTTCTGTGGTTGTCGTATTCAGCCATCGTCCGGAGAAGCTGATCCTTTACCTGAGCAAGCTCCTTTGCGAGCTTTTCGTCTGCGTCCGGCTGCTCTTCGACTACCTGTGCGTCTGCGGATTCCTCCACGGCCGCTTCTTCAGTCTGGGCGGTCTGCTCCAGATCCTTGCTATCGCTGTTCTCCATTGTCCTTGACCTCGCTTTCTATCTGAGGCGGCTTATCCGAGTCTTCAGAAAGCAGCCTGGTGATCTTGTTGCTGAAATATTCGATATAAGGGATTATCCTGCGGTAGTCCAGCCGCATCGGGCCAATGACTCCCAATGTGCCTGCGGGCTTGCCGTCCTTATAATATGTGCCGCTCACGAAGCTTGAGTTGCTAATCGCGAACGTTCCGCTGTCCTCGCCGCCGAACTTTATGTTTATCCCCGAGAACGTGCTGTCCAGCAGCGCTGAAAGCTCGTTCTTGTTTTCCAGGAACTTCATAACGTCCATCACCGGGAACTCCTGACATTCGATCAGATTGCTCTGACCCTGTACGTCAACGTTACCCTGCATGAGGTCGTTCGAAAGCTCGCACACTGCGTCAAGCAGCGGCGAAAGCGTGACCATGTAAGCGCCGAGAGCCTCGGTCAGCCTGTTCATGTAGTCGTCGGTCATTTCCGCGAGGTTCACGCCCTGGAGGTTCTTGCTGACGAAGTTCGTGAAGAACTCCATCTGCTCGTTCGTAAGGTCGAACTGCATGCGGCACACACGGTTCTTTATCGCGCCAGTGCTCGTTATCATCAGCAGGACGTACATGCGCCGTCCGGTCGGGATAACGTCCACCTTGGTGATCACCGAGAACTGTGAAACGTGGTTCGTGGAATACGTCGCGCATTTCGTGATCTCGGCAAGCGCTGCGGAAGCACTCTCGACTATCGCTTCCTCCGGGGAGGAGCTGCTGTCCTGAGCCGCCTTTTCAAGCATTCCGTCGATACGCTCCATGTCCTTCTGCTCAAGCGGCAGCGGATCCATTAGATTGTCGATATAGAACCTGTAGCCCTTATATGTGGGAACTCTTCCTGCGGAGGTATGTGGGTGATCGAGATAACCCTCCTGCTCAAGAGCCGCCATCGTGTTTCTGATCGTGGCAGAGGAAACCGAGATGTCCGGTTTTTCGGCAAGCGCCTTTGAACCCACCGGCTCGCCTGTTCTGATATACTCGTCAACTATCGCCGAGAGTATTTTCATTGATCTGGTATCCAATCTGACCACCTTCCTCAGGTTTTAGCACTCTATCTCTCTGAGTGCTAAATATAATTTAACACGTTTTCGCCAAAAAGTCAAGTGTTTTCAGAAAAAAACTATCCAAACTCGTACAATTTTTTCATAATCCTTTTGTGCAAGTTTACTATACAGTTATTGGAAACGGCTTTGCAGCCGCAAATAAAGGGTGCGGACAGCCCTTCGGATATCCGCACCTGGTTCATTCGGCGGCAAGCGCCGCGTTTATAATGGAATCCAGCTTCAGCATAGCGGCTTCCCTCAGCTCCTCGGGCAGGGATTCCCCGTTCCTGCGGCGCAGCCTGGCGGAAACCTGCACCTCCCCGGAATCCAGCCGCCGGATTTTTATGCAATACGCCTCGCAGCTGTGCTCCCTGCCGCCGTGGGAGAATGTGAGCGGCACCCGGTCGGAATCACCGGAAAGCAGCATTGCCCCGGCGGTGGCTTCGCTGTCCAGTCTTGAGGTCAGCCTTCCCCCGGAGAGTACCCTGGCTCCGGTCAGCACCGCGGTCAGCCCCTCCTCGTCGGCGGTCATTCCGAATCCGTTCTGCTCCGGCGAAAACAGCGGTATCATGGATTCTCTCCCCGCTGCTGAGTTATTGAGCAGCGTCAGCAGATCAGCTTTCGGAGAAATTCCTGCGCGGTTGGCGTTCTCTATCATGTCCACGGGTTTCTGAGCAGCGGTCATTCCTTCGGTAAAGTGCAGATTCGTGATCAGTTCCGGGTCGTCGGCGCAGCACACCATGGTGTTCAGACTCAGCCGCATATCCCTGGCGGCGGTTTCCAGCAGCGGAATCACGTCGGTTTCCGAGAATCCGCTGCCGAGTATCAGCAGCCGGGTCTCGCTCATATAGATCTCCTTGCCGTCGGTGAGCGAGATGTCGTCCACCGCCGCCGCAAATGTTTCGCCACGTCCGGTTACCTTTATCACATTCTCGTTTGACGGGTCGATCTCTCCGCCGCTTCCTCCGCCGGAGCTGAACAATAGTGCGCTGACGATATATTCATGCCCGTCGTGGTCTATCGCCGCTGCCTGGATTATCGCCCTGCCGCCAAGCTCGGTGGCTTCGCAGCCGGAGAGAAGAATTATTCCTGCAAGTACCGCTGACGACAGGAACCGTTTCATGCGCCCACCTCCTTTTTCCGGCATTCCCCGAGAATCGAAAATGCGGAGAACAGCATCATTCCGCAGCGGAATGCCGCCGCCAGTGTCCAAACGGCGCCGGTGATTCCGTCCAGGCGTTTGAACAGCACTATATCCGACAGGGACGCCGCGGCAGCCAGCGGATATTCCGTCATGCTCTGGTATTCCCCGAGCACGGCGCCAAAGAACACGCACAGCAGCGCCGCTGACAGGACTCCTGCCAGGGCGTACCACAGCACCGCCGCGCCGGAGCGTGTCCCGGATTCAGCCTTACCGCCGTCCCGGACGTAGGGCAGAAGCGCCGCAAATACAAGGTATTCACCGCTGCGCGTCAGGCGGTCTATCAGGTCGGTCACAAAAAGTTCCGCCGTCCACTGCGGAAGTTCCCGGTCGAATCTCATATAGGGAATATCCGCGAGTATCACCAGCAGCGTAATCACCGCTGCCGCCGCCAGGAACAGCACTCCGGCGCGCGCCTGCGCTTCAGCGCCTTTCACGGCAGAATAAACCGCGAAGCCGAGGAGGAGCAGTGCGATGAGCAGCACCGGCGTGCTGGTCAGCAGGATACGCTGGGCGAACTGCGAGGAGTACACCACCGTGCGCGCCGTGAATCCCCCCAGGAGGAATGCCGCACCCACTGCCGAAGCCCAGCCCCAGAAGCGGTTCCTGCGCCATATAGCGGCGTAAAATGCGCGCCCCTTGAAGGAATACACGATCAGTGGCAGCGCCACCACAAAGCGGATAATCTCCGCAGTTACCGCCGCCGCAAGTCCCGTGCCGCCGAATCCGCCTCTGGTGGGATAGACCAGCTCCGCGGAAATACGCATGAGCAGCAGAATACAGAACAGCTGCGCCGCGCTTATCTTGTGTGAATTTTCCTGCATGGTCACCCCTTGCTCATGTGGCTGCCGTTAAGTCCCTGTAGTGTGACGTCGCCCTTCTGGAGCCTCCGCCACCCGGCGCGCGCCAGCATATCCCGGCTGCTGCGAGGATTGAACGGCGATATAGGCGACATATACGGCACTCCGTAGGTGTTGAGGGAGCACATCTTTATAATAATGACGCCCACCGCCAGCATGATTCCGTATAATCCGAAGATACCGCCGGCAAAAATATAGATGAACCTCAGCAGCACCGTCCGCTCGTAAAGCGCCGGGACGACAAAGCTGCACAGTCCGCTCAGCGCCACGATGAGCACCATCGGCGCGCCCACCAGACCGGCGTTCACCGTGATGTCGCCGATGACGATTCCGCCGACGACACCTATCGCATGACCGATAGGCCGCGGCAGGCGAATCCCGGCTTCCCGGAGTATCTCATACAGGAAGTGTATCAGCAGACACTCCGCCATAAGGGAATAGGGTGCAGTCTGCTCCGCGGCGGCAAGGTTCAGTATCAGCGCCGACGGGAGCATCTCCGGGGAATACGCCGCCACCGCCACATAGGCTCCCGGCAGGAACAGCGTAATGAAATACGCCGTCAGCCGCAGTATTCTTATAAAGAGCGCATAAAACGGCTTCTGGGTGTAGTCGTCCATCGTCTGGAAATTCTCGATGAACAGGTATGGCACGGTCAGTGCGAACGGAGTCCCGTCCACAAGTATCCCGACTCTGCCCTCGTACAGCTTTGCTGCAAAGCTGTCCGGACGTTCGCAGGTGCCGCACTCCGAAAAGAACCAGCCGCCGCTTCCCTCCAGAAACGGCTGAATATAGCCGCTCTCCAGTATTGTGTTCAGCTTCACCTCGCCAAGGCGGCGCCTGACCTGCTCCAACAGCGCCGGGGAAACCTTGTCGCTCAGGTAGCACAGGCAGATATCCGTATTGCTCCTCTCCCCCATCACCGACATCTCGAACACCAGCGTGGGGGATTTAATGCGCCGGCGTATCAGTGCCATGTTCCGGCGGATAACCTCGACGAATCCCTCGCGGCTGCCGCGGACGTTCAGCTGACTGGAAGGCTCGTCCACACCCCTCGATGGGTAGCCCTGGATCCCGATGGCAATTCCCCGGGCGCAGCCGTCCACCAGGACTATCGCAAATCCGCTCTGCATTTTCAGCGTGAGGTCGCCAAGGTTTGATATCTCCAGCTGCTCCGCCGCGATGAGGTATCTTTCGAACAGCCGCGCCATTATCTCGTCCGGCGGGAGCTGCTCCTTATTATCGACATTATTCAGCTTGCTGTATATCAGCTGCGCCAGCGTGTCAGTGTCTGCCATTCCCTCGCAGGTTATCACCGCTATATCGCTTCCGCACAGCATTCCGTCCTTGATTATCACATCGCTGGAGCCGCCGGTGAACGCCTTGAGCCGCTCCAGGTTCACCGCCAGCGACTTGTCTATCGGAAGCTCCGGCGGCAGCGATGTGTGAACGCTTTTTTCCATGCTCTGCACCTTCTTTCTGCTGTATTTTTTGCATTTTACGTTGAAATATTCAGCGTTTTGTGGTACAATAAGTTTCAGAAGGCATTAACAGGCAATAACAGCGAGGTGTAATATTATGATACAGCAACTCACAGAAATGATGATAGGATACTTCTCCGGCGACCCCAGACGCATTCAGCACTTTATAAAAGTACACGCGTTCTCCCGGTACATCGGGCTGAGGGAGCAGCTTCCGGAGCACGAGCTGTTCGTTCTGGAGTGCGCCGCGTTAGTCCACGACATAGGAATAAAGCCGGCGGAAGCGCAGTACGGCGAGTGCGGAGGGAAGCTCCAGGAGCGCCTGGGACCTCCCGAAGCAGAAAAGATACTTACGGGGCTTGGGTTCGCTGCCCGGGACATCGAGCGAATCTGCTGCATGATAGCGCACCATCACACCTACGACGTGATAGAGGGCAGGGACCTGCAAATACTCATCGAAGCGGATTTCATCGTCAACCTGTTCGAGGACGGAGCTTCCATGAGCGCAGTGACCGCAGCGTACCGTAAAATATTCCGCACCGAAAGCGGAAAGGCGCTGCTGCGCACTGTTTTCGGCATACCGGAGAGCGAAGCATGAGATTCATTGTAGCCATGATGAGCTTCGCCGACCAGGCGGAGCAGTTCGTCCGGGATTTCAACGACCGTCTGCACAGGATTTTCGGTAAACGCACCGATATGATGGTTCAGCTCATCAACTATCTGCTGATCGTTCTGGGAATATCCAGTCCGCTGCTGCTCTGGCTGGCAAGAGCGCCGTTCCCGGTGCATATCATCGTGCTTGTTCTGCTCCTTATATACCTGGTGGTATTCAGCTTCTACCCCTCGCTGAGAATTTATCCTACTTTGCGGCTCCGGGTGCTTGGCAACGGCTCCGATCATATCCACGCGTTCTTCGTTACAGGCACGGTCTGTCTGCTCATAGAGGGCGCCGTTCTATGGGCGGCATTTTCCGGGAAGATCCCCCCGGAGCCTGCCGTGGAATTCAGCGTTGTGTTTTTCCTGGTGGAACTGGTGATATTCTGGAACGGAATAATCCGGGTTTACTGCACCTCCGTCCAGCTGGGGATAAAGTACCGCGCCTGGGGTATCGCCCTGGGAATGGTCACCCCAGCGAACCTGGTCATGCTGGCGCTTATCTACCGTAAAGTCCGCCGTGAGTGCGCCGAGGACTGCCGGAAAGCCGTCATAAACGCCGACCGCCGGGACGATCAGCTCTGCCGTACGAAGTATCCTCTCCTGTTCGTGCACGGAGTATTCTTCCGGGACAGCAAGCTGGTGAACTACTGGGGGCGCATTCCGGCGGAGCTGGAGGCAAACGGCGCCGAGGTATTCTACGGCGAGCAGCAGTCCGCGGCGTCCATTGAAAAAAGCGGTGCGGAGCTTGCCGTGCGTATAAAGAAACTGGTGCAGAAAACCGGCTGCGGCAAGGTAAACATCATCGCCCATTCCAAGGGTGGACTCGACTCGCGTTACGCAATATCACGACTGGGCTGCGATAAGTATGTCGCTTCGCTTACGACGATCAATACGCCGCACCACGGCTGCCTTTTCGCGGAGTATCTGCTGAATACTGCGCCGGAGAGGTTCGTGCGCACCATAGAGAAGATCTACAATTCCGCATTCATGCGCATCGGCGACGAGGACCCGGACTTCCTTGCCGCAGTCAGCGATCTGACCAACAGCCGCTGCGAAAGCTTCAACGAGAGCACTCCGGACATGCCCGGGGTAGTGTACCAGAGCGTAGGCTCCCACGCGAGCTGCTCACGGTCCGGGCGGTTTCCGCTGAACTTCTCCTACCCGATCGTGAAGAAATTCGACGGCGACAACGACGGACTTGTGGCGCTCACCTCCGCGCCCTGGGGAGAAAACTTCACCGTACTCCACCCGACGGGACGCCGCGGAATCACCCACGCAGACGTAATAGACCTCAACCGCGAGGATATCCCGGGTTTCGACGTCCGGGAATTCTATGTGCAGCTGGTTCACAAGCTGAAGCAGCGCGGGCTCTGATAAAAATCCGGCGATGGAATCCCACCGCCGGATTTCTATATCGTGCGCCATCAAACGGCGCTATCCTTATCAGGCTTCGTGATCCTTCTGTACCGGGAAATCCGAGCGGTAGAGGTAAAGCCCTCAGCCTTGCGATAGAGCACTGTAACTGCGCTTCGTTCAGAATTACCACCGGGGCGTTCTTGAGTATTGCCCGGGCAATAGCTATCCGCTGGCGCTCGCCGCCGGAGAGCTTCCCACCGGCTTCTCCGGCAGGAGTGTCCCAGCCCTGCTCCAGCCGCGAAACAAAATCGCCGCACTGCGCCGCCCAGGCTCATCAGCCCCAGATGGAGCGGAACCACGCCAGCATGAAATCCCTGAACGAGCGCACGGTGTCCGCGTACTTCTGGCAGGAATCCGTGGACTGGCTGAACGCCTTGATGACCTGTTAGCACAGCTGAGCCGCCTTTTAAGCTCCATACCGTCCGGAATGCTCCATTCAGGCATTCAGCCTGCGGTATTCGCTCGGGGTAACTCCGAGCACGGAACGGAACGCCGCCGCGAACTTACCGGGATTGTCGTATCCCACCCGGGAGGCTATCGAGATTATCGGCTCGTCGGTGCGCTTGAGCATTCCTGCCGCGGCATTCATGCGGAATTCCTTCATATATGCGGCGATGGTGCAGCCGTAAACTCCCTGGAAGCACTTTTTCAGCGACGTCAGCGGAAAGTCGAATTTCTCTGATATCTCCTCCAGCGTGTACCACCGCTCAAGGTCGGAGGTCAGCAGCGTGACTATATCCCGTGCCTTGTCCACCTGTGCCTTGTAGAAATACTGCCGCTCGCCGCAGGCCTCCGGGATCTCCAGTGCGTCAAGGAACAGCAGGAGCTCCAGCACCTTTATCTTGAAATACGGCTGGCGCACCTTCTCCGGCAGGTCGTAAAGCTCCGAAAAGACGTGCTCTATCTGCTTTCCGGCGCGCATTACAAAAGTCTTATCGTTGGCGCAGAACTTGTCCCGGAGCTTCCGCAGATCAACGGAAAATCCCTCCATGACGTGGGGAAGCGACTGTTCCGCCTGGTTTATGTCGAATCCCACCGTCAGCCCGTGATAGTGCTTCAGCGGAAACGAGAAATCCCCACAGTGCTTCTGCCGGGAATTCGCCTGCATGTCGCCGCCCTCTATGTAGAAATACCGGTCTCCGGACTGCCATTCCAGCCGCCCCTCCCGGCAGTGGTCGATACAGAACATATCTGCGTTCGGAACATACTGCGAATTACACTGCTCCATGTGGAAATCGTTGTATATCAGCATGCACCCCGGGAACACCTGATAGACCGTCATAAGTCCCTCGCCGGTGTCGTCCTTCAGCTGATAGACCCCGCACATGTCGTCCTCGCAGACCTTGCGGATATTGCCGCCAAGCTCGCCGTTCACACTTACCATTACGCACCTCCGATAAAGAACTCCCGGAGCCTTTCCCTGCCGCTCCGGTCAAGCGAGTACTGCTCCGAGATCCTGCCGCGCTCTATCCTCACCGCGTAATCGCAGCAGCACGCGATGAACTCCGGGTCATGGGTGACTATCATCACGTTCCTGCCCTGCTCCTTCAGTCTGAGAATGCACTCCGCCGCCTGCTGCATATGCCCGGCATCAAGTCCGCTGGTCGGCTCATCAAACACGATGAACTCCCGACCGGAAGCCAGTGCCGACGCTATTGCGACGCGCTGCTTCTGCCCACCGGAAAGCGACATCGGGTGGAGTTCCTTCAGCTCCAGCAGGTCAAGACTGCGGAGTATCTCCTCAGCCGCCGGGATATCCTCGTTATCCATTGAAAGCAGAACTTCATCAAGAACGCTTTCGGTAAACAGCTGATGATTCACGTCCTGCATGACAAGGTAGCAGCATTTTATACGCTTCCGGGAAGTGAGCGATTTTCCGCCCGGGTCAAGGGTTCCCCTGCACTTCTTAATGAGTCCGCAGAACGACCGCATGAACGTAGTCTTCCCGGCGCCGTTGCTGCCGATGATTGCGATAACGGAGCCCAGCGGAAGCGCCGCTTCCGGGATATCCAGCGCCGTGACTCCGCTCTTGTAGGAGCAGCTGAGATCCCTCAGCGCAAAGGTTCCCGTCGGTTTGTGCTCCGGGAATTCCCGGTCGAACACCCGGGTCAGCTCCGGCACACGGAGTCCGCGCTGCTCAAAGAATCCGGCTGACTTCGCGAAGAATTCCGCGCCGCTGAACTGCTCCATGATCTCCCCGGAATCCATGTAGATCACGCGGTCCGCGACCCCTCGCAGGAAGTGCAGGCGGTGCTCCGCGACTATCACCGTGCGCCCCTGGGACTTCCACATCTCGATGATTTTACGCAGGCTCTCAATGCCCGGGAAATCAAGGTTGGAAGTGGGCTCGTCCAGAACCATGACCGCCGGGGAAAGCGTGCTCACGGAGCCGCAGGCAATACGCTGCTTCTCGCCGCCGGACAGCTCGAATATGCTCCGGTCCAGCAGCGGACGGAGGTTCAATTCCCCCACCGCCTTCTCCATTCGGGAGCGCACCTCAGGTTCCGGCATTCCCATGTTTTCGCAGGAGAACGCGAGTTCACTTGTGGTGTCTACGTTGAAGAACTGCGACCGCGGATTCTGGAACACGGATCCTACTATTCTCGTAGTGTCGTACAGCGGAGCCTCCGCAATATCCACGCCGTTCACGGTCACTTTTCCGGAAAGCTCCCCGTCATAGAAATGCGGAATAAGCCCGTTGACAAGCCGCGTCAGCGTGGATTTCCCACAGCCGGAGCCACCGCAGACCAGCAGCACTTCCCCGTCCGGAACGGTGAGCGTGATGTTCCGCAGACCTGCCTCGTCGCTTCCGCCACTGTATCTGAAATTCACATTCTGTATCTCGATCATGTTTTCTTCCTGTCAGATGAATTTGCTGATTATCATTGCCGCGAATGCAGCTGCGCACAGCAGCAGCGCGACTAAGTCCCACGCGCCGAAGCCTATCTTACAGATATTCGTGCGCTTCACCGGAGCGCCAAGTCCCCGGGTGAGCGCCGCCGCGGAAAGCTCGTTGCCTATCTTCACGCAGGATATCATCAGCGGTACCATGCGGTATTCCAGCATTTTCGCCGGCTTACCGCCGCCGAAGCGTATTCCGCGCATTCTCATTGCGTCGCCGATACTGCCGTATTCCTCCCCGACCGTGGGGAAGAACCGGAACATCACCGACATGGGAATCGTTATCTTCTGCGGAATGTGCATACGCTCCATCGCCGCCATGAACTCGCTCACAGTGGTCGTGCTGACCATGTAGGAAGCCATCGCGATACCCGGCATGAACCGCGCTGCAATACCCAGCGCCACCAGCAGCAGATTCACCGCGCCGGTGGCTATCGGCATAAGCAGGATCTGCGAGATGTAAGCCGTCGTATAAACTCCGGCGTAGGTGAACGCTGTCCGGAATTTCCGTTCCGACAGCAGGAGAATAAACGGAACTGCGGTAAGCGCCCACCTCAGGCACAGAATCAGCGCCCCTCCGCCGCTCATCATGATAGCGATGACCATAATCACAAGCAATATTTTGGTATGCGGGTCGAATACGGAGCGCTTCCCCGTGCGGACTGCCGAAAGCGTACCTGCCATCATGCGATACCTGCGCGGACGAAGTGCTTCTTCATCAGCGCCTTGCCGATGAGTGCGCCGACAACTCCGGAAACGAAGCTTGCGGCGAACAGCGGAAGCAGCGACCAGTCCGGCATATATCCCATCATGGTGTCAACGTATTCCTGGCTGAATCCGCTGCCGAGGAGCATTTCCCCATAGCTGTCCCGAGCAAAGATTATCGGGATATAGTTTCCGATCATTCCGAGGGAGTAAACTCCGTAGCCGATAATGCTTTTAACTGCGCTCTTGTATTCCCCGGAACGAAAAATAAGGTCGGCAATGAAGCCGAACAGCAGCATTGTGAGAATAACCCACACGCCCATGCCGAGCAGTCCGGTGAGTATCCCCACGATAAGTCCCATGATAGTGACCATGCCGAATTTCTGCGCCTTTGTCAGGAACAGCATGAACGGGATTCCTCCCACGATCGGGACTACCACGGACAGCAGCGGAATGAAGATCGGAATAAATCCGAGCATTGACGCCGCGAAGCACACCACCATCATTATTGCCGAGAAGATTCCCACAGTTATCAGGTCCTTTGGCTGTATCCTTTTCTTGTTCATCATGCGCCTCCAGTTAGCTATATTTAACTCTATGCTTTTAAAGTAGGGTCCGTCCAGGAACCCTAGTTTATTTTATCAGCAGAAGGTGCCCGTGTCTGCTCCGATCAGTTCCGTAATGCTCCAAAAAATCTGGAAATGTCTGAATGGAGCAGGCTGTTTTGTTTCTGAGCAGCCGCTCTTTGTGCTGCATATTCAAGGCGCGCAGCATTCTTTTTTTATTATATCACTATGCCCTACCTTTTACAACCACTTTTTCGGATTCTTCTCTTGACAAGAGCCGAGTTAGTGTACTATAACACAAATGACCGATATCACAATTCAGTCATTTAGAACAGGAGGATTCCGACAATGCCCGTAATTTTCAGCAAAAAAAGCGCCAGGAGATAAGCAGACAAATCAAGGAAGCGGCTCTCCGGCTCTTCGAAACTAAGGGGATACGCAAGACGACCGTACATGTCAACGTAGAGGTTCAGTCAATTTAAAGCAGAATAAACAATGTGGGTGGAAACCAATAGTTTCCACCCACACTTTTTTTGTGACGCCAGATCGTTCCGGCAGTCCCCGAGATATGATTTACTCCCTGTTTTTCAGGACCTCGGCAGGCGTGATCTTACCGAGCTTTCTGACAAGAATAGCGGTTATAACATAGTAAACGGCCATTGTTCCGGCAAAGATTATCGGATAAATATACAGTGGGAATACAAGGTTTATTCCGCTGGTGACATTCGGGATAAACAGCGGAAACACCTTATCTATGATAAGCTTTGAAAGCGGTATTTCTATGAGCGCGCCAATTGCTATAAGCAGCGCATTTCCGTTGAGATAAAGCCTCTTTACATCCCTTGTCTTGTAACCGAACACCTTGACGAGTGAAATACCGAACGAGGTCCGCTCGACCATAACGTTCAGCATAAGGAACATCACAGCGAAGAAAATTATTATCGCTATCACTATCAGCATAACGATCATCGACATCATAAGCTCCGTGAAAACAGCCGCTGAACGTTCGATATCAGTCTTCGTGGTCGTACCGTAAAGTCTGCCCTCGTCTATATCAAGCGGCTCATCGGAAAGAACGCAGTTGTAGTAATCATCGTCCTCGTCAAAAAGTTCCCGCATGCTGTCGATATCCATAAATACCATAAGCCCTGCGCTTTCATCGCATACATCGGCAACAGTGAAAGCATAGTCCATTGAATTTGCGCTGTCGGTGAGTATGAATTTATCCCCCGTTGTTACGCCGTAGCGTTCAGCCACTGATTTGCTCGCTGTGATAAGGCTCTTGCCCCTGTGGGTTTCTGCATTGTAATATTTGTTGTCGCTGTCGATTCCCATTACCGTTACGTCCAGATTATATCCCAGCTGTTCCTTTGAAAGCGTTTTTGCAAAGCAGGCTTCTCCGCCCTCGGGGACTGTGGATTCAGGGTATTTCAGCGTATACATGTATTCATATTTTGTGTCCCGGATAGTATCTATCCTTACGTTTTCGCAGAGGTAATAGCAGTCAACGCCGAGCATGAGAACAAGCAGCGAAAACAGCATACTCAGAAGAACGGTTATCCCCGTACGCATCTCGCGGAGCATCTGCCTTATCTGGAATCTGCGGATAAAGTTCTTGCTCCTGATCCTTACGCTGCTGTAACGCGCTGTTTTCTGTTCGTTGCGGATAAGCGAAAGCGCAGTCTGCGAAAGGCGCTTATTGATAACAAGAGTGTTCACTATCATTGAGATAACAGGCGGCATTACAACGCTGTAAATCATGAGGTACACAGGATAAACCGGCGCAAATTCAGGGAGCGAGAAATACGCATATGTATCGAGCATCTGGTAATTCAGACCCACCGGTGAAAAGCCGATAAGCATACCGATTATTCCGCCTATGAATGCAACGATGGTCGGCAGGCGTGCGTAATGTGCAGGAAGCGTTCCTCAATGCGCTGCTCATGCCGCATGAAGCAATACGTGAAATGCAGGAATCCGGCGCGATATGACCGGACTTATGGTAAAGCAGGAAGAACCGAAAACCGCACCTTTCGGCGATGTCTGGTCAGGAATAATGCAGGATTTTATCCGTATGTGCAGCGACGGCTGGGAGCAGGGCAGGCATGAACGCAACGGCGGCAATCTGAGCAAATAAAACAAATGCAGACCTGGGAAATAAATCCTTTGCATAAAAAGAGCAAAAAAGTATAAGTAATTCGCAAATCCGCCCGTTGCGATATAAGATAATATATTGTAAAATTAAATCAGAAAGGAAAAAACTTTATGCACTATGCACAGGGGGATAATAATGAACAGTATAATTTCCGCGATACTTGCAGTTATCATGACTGTAATGATGTCCGGCTGCGACAGCTCGAACAATGGAATGCGCGACATTTCTACCATGGATGTCGTACGCGAAATGGGTTATGGGATAAACCTCGGGAACACGCTGGAATCCTGCGGTGACTGGATAAACGGATCTTCTCCATCAAGCTACGAAAAAGCATGGGGAAGCCCGATAATAACCGCCGAGGATATCCAGGGCTATGCTGACGCCGGATTCGGCGTACTGCGTATTCCGGTAGCGTGGTCGAATATGATGGCGGACGATGGTACATACACAATAAATCCCGATTATGCCGATAGGGTACAGGAAGTCGTTGATATGGCGCTAGGCACTGGAATGTACGTTATAGTCAACATTCACTACGACAACGGCTGGATCAGCAAGTTCCCGGAGAACGTTGACGAAAACATGAAACGCTACACCACTATGTGGAAGCAGATAGCCGAACTGTTCAGGGATCGTGGCGACAAGCTGGTGTTTGAATCCCAGAATGAGGCGCTCGGCTGGGAAAGTCTCTGGAACAGGTACAGCGGAACAAACGGCGCTGAAAAGCAGTCCTCCTACGACCTTGTGAACAGGGTAAATCAGGCGTTCGTTGATACCGTGAGAGCGACCGGCGGCAACAACGCAAAGCGCCACCTGCTGATTTCCGGTTACAACACGGATATAGACCTCACCTGCGATGAGCTTTTCAAAATGCCCAGCGACCCGGCCGGACGCCTTGCGGTTTCGGTGCATTACTACAATCCGTCAACGCTGACAATACTTGAAAAGGACGCTGACTGGGGCAAGGCAAAGACCGACTGGGGCAGCAAATCCGACATTGCGGAGCTGAACCGCTGTATGGACCTGCTCAAAACGACCTTCATCGACAACGGGATACCCGTCATAGTCGGAGAATATGGCTGCTTCGGAAAGAACAAGACGCGCGAAACCAAAGAATCCTATATGCTGGACGTTTCCTCCGCAATGTACGAAATAGGCGCCTGCCCTATCCTCTGGGATACCTCCGGCGATGAGTACGACCGCAACAACGCAAGATTCAGAAACCCGGAATTCATCGAAAAGCTTATCGCACCGTCAAAGGCAGAAAAGGAACAGTGAACGCCTATGGTGTCCAGCGCATGGGATTATAGCACGTCAGCGGGAGCGGTTTCTGTTTCGGAATTCCTGCGGAGATATCCCGTTTGTATTCCTGAACAGCCTTGAAAAGTAGCTGGGCGTATCTATGCCGATCTCAGCCGCTATATCGGAGATCGGCATATCGGTAGATATCAGCTTGTCCTCCGCAAAGCGTATGCGCAGCAGGTTGCAGTAATCCGAAAAATTCAGTCCGACTGCAGATTTGAATTTCCGGCTGAACGCAAAGTAGCTCATATTTGCCATTGCGGCGGCAGTTTTCATGTCCAGCTTCTCAGCCGGGTGGCTCATGATATGTTCAATTATACGGTCAAGCCTTACGTTCTGGGTGGAAATTCCGGCTCCCTCGACGGGAATGACGCAGTTCTCATGAAGCAGCGCTGCGACGAGCTCCAGCACCATTCCGTTCTTGCGGAACTGGTCGGTCAGCACGGTGACGGGCGCATAATTTTCCGGTCCGCCGGCAGAGCACACTTCGATTATTCTCTGGAGCACATTGTAGATCCCACCGCCGGATTCTGGTGAGAAAACCGGGGAAAGCCCGTCCGGGCGTCTGAGTATCAGCGAATCGCTCATCACGGAGGACGTGTCCCGAAGAAATCCCGTTGAGAATTGTATTACTGCAACGTCGGTGGCGCGGACATTGTAGTTCGCATGAAAAGCCAGAGGTGGAATGAACACCAGTGTATTCTCCTTTATATTATACGGTCTGCCGTTTATGACCTCATAGCGTTCGCCGCTGATAACGTAGGATATCTCATAGTACGAATGGCAGTGCAGAGGATAATTTCCATCCTCGCTGGTATGATATACCGCGCAGGTGGCATGATTCTTCTCAGGCTGGTCGGCGGTCTGGAATTCCTGCTGAAAGATCATATACAGCCCTCCAATATCATCTTTTAGCCTTAATTTCAAGGCGTAATCCAAGGTTCAATAACAGCACCGGAAGCGAACGAGAATCACTTCCGGTGCTGTTTGTTATCAAGGAATAATCAGAAGCCGCCGTAATGTTTCAGGGTTTCTGCTGCGATCTCAGAACCAACTCTCATAGCCTTTTCAATATCATTTTCAAGCATATATGAGCATACAAATCCGGCGTGGTAGCTGTCGCCGCACCCGGTCGTGTCAATTACAGTATCGATCTTTACAGCTTGCACTCTGAATTCCTGACCTTTAAAGTATGTGACGCTTCCTCGTTCTGCAAGGGATATATTGAACAGGCAATCATACTTACACGATAACTCTCTGAACTTCGGCAGTAGTTCCTCCGAGCCGCTTATCATAAAGAAATCGATGTACGGTGCAAGACGTTCCATATCAGTAAAATCCCTGTAGACGTCAAAATCCACCGCAAGCTTAAATCCGGACGTTTTCTTCAGTTCAACTACCTGCGAAAAACACGAAGCCCAGAAGTGAACAAAGACCACATCGGATTCGGATAATATTCTGATTTCGTCATCGTTCAGAATGATGTCATCAAGTATTTTTCCGTTCCACGAATCATCTTTATAATACCTGTCGCCGTCTGCTGTAAGGTATGTCATATTATTGGCTGTCTGATACCTTTCATCAGTGCGTATATGGCTTTTTTCAATATCAAGCTTTGATATTGAATCCATTATCGCTTCCGCATATTTATCTTTTCCGACAATTCCAAGCAGTGTAACGTCCATCTCATCAAAGCGAGAGGCATGGGCAGCAAAATTCAGCGCTTCTCCTCCTGGTCTGATTATGTCTGTGCCGTCAAAAACATCGGCGCATATACATGGCAGTGCAGTTAGTTTTATTCTTTTCATTCTACAACCTCGCAAAATTCGACATAATAACGCAAATCAATTATATCACAAAATGTAAACCAAGTCAAGGGAAATACACATATGGTATAAGATTTACCCGTATAAATTCCAACCATAATAACAAGATCTGCGATCAGCATTATCGCTGATATTTATCTCTGTATTCCGCTGGAGTTTTACCGGAGTACTTCCTGAAAACCCTTGAGAAATGGCTCTGCGATGAGAAACCGAGATAGGAACTTATTGCTGCGGCAGATTTGTCCGAATAACGGAGAAGGCGCTTCGCCTCCTCCGTTTTTTGTTTCAGAATGAAATCTGTGAGCGACATTCCGGCTTCATGCGAGAATTTAGCAGAAAGATACGGACGGCTCATAAAAAGCTCCTTTGCTATGTCCTCAACGCTTATTTTTTCCGAAATGTGACGGCGGACGTAATTTGAAACGGATATGGTCAGCTGGGTAGGCTTTTCCCCCTGACGGATACGGCTCATTCTGTCGGCGAAATCCAGCACCATATTATATTGCAGATTTGTGATCTGCTGAAGATTATTGAACCTCTCGCTGCGCTGTATAAAAGCGTCGCTCAGCGAGAACGCCTCCGCTGCACGGTCCCGATGAACTCCGTGAATATCCGAAAGAAGTTTCGGAAAAAGATGTGTGAAAGCATTCCTGACCCGGAGCACTCCATCGGAATCGTCGAGATTAACGGCGATGGTACCGCATGGCAAACCGTGTGGGGCTTCGAGGGCGGCGCTGAGATAGCGCTCGCCACCTCTGAACTGATGAAAAAATACGACGTGGCAGTCTGGACGCACCATGGACTTTTCTGCTCCGGACCTGATTTTGACGTTACCAACGAGGAATATCTTGATTAAAATCGCCGCACAATATAGAAGCCCCCAAAAAGCCATGGCTCTGTGGGGGCTTTTCATTTTACGAGGATCACTTCAGAAGTTCCAGTATCTCTTCAGAAGTCATGCTCATGATATTTCCGGAGTTCTCCCCTCCGCTGAGTACGATATCCGCAAGCCCGGATTTTGCCTGCTGTAACTCGCATATCTTCTCCTCGATGGTGTTCCTGGTGATGAGCTTATATATCTGCACGTTTTTCTTCTGCCCGATTCGGTAAGCGCGGTCGGAAGCCTGATTTTCAGCCGAGCTGTTCCACCACGGGTCGTAGTGTATAACAACGTCCGCGCCGGTAAGATTAAGCCCCGTGCCGCCTGCTTTCAGAGATATCAGGAATACGCTGGTGTCGTCGCCGTTGAAGCTGTTCACTATTTTCAGCCGCTGCGCGGGTTTTGTGGAACCAGTCAGCATGAAATACCGTATTCCCATGCCGTCAAGACGCGCCGCGACAATATCCAGCATTGACGTGAACTGCGAGAACAAAAGCAGATTGTGCCCGGAATTAACGCAGCTTTCCACAAGCTCCACGCACTGCTCCAGCTTGGCGCTTTTCCCGGTGTAATTCTCGTAGACCAGCGCCGGGTCGCAGCATATCTGCCGTAATCGCGTCAGCATTGCGAGGATCTTTATTTTTTCGGTGTTATCACCATTTGAAGCCGTCACCGCGGAGCGCACCTCCGCAACGTTCGCGGAATAAATTCCGCTCTGCTCCTTTTCCATTTCCGAAAGCAGCACCGTTTCCGTTTTTTCGGGAAGCTCGGTCAGCACCCCGGACTTCATCCTGCGCAGGATAAACGGCTTCACAATGCGCTGCAGTGACTGTTTCGCCTGCTCGTTTCCGTCCTTTACGACCGGGGGATTCGTAATGCTGCCGGAAATACCTGTAGCTGAATAGATAATCCGGCATGATGTAGTCAAATTTGCTCTCAAGATATATGAGCGCGACGGCAAGGTGCTTGCAGTATCCGCGGTCGTACGGGCAGTCGCAGGAAAGCCCCGAAAGCTCGCCTTCCGGGGTTATCGACGCTGTAACGTTGCGATATGCCTTACAGCCGAATGGGCACACGTCACCGTGCGCCCATCATTTTGTTCAGTTTTCGTCAGCGGATCATGCGCTCAGCCCGACCAGCCATCTGAGTACAATACTAGCATCGGCACAGTTGACCTGTCCATCGCCATTGAGGTCAATGAGCTGAAAGTCTTCGCCTGAATCAATCCCTACCGAATAGCGCAGCAGCGCAACCGCGTCGTAAATGTCAAGAACGCCGTTGTTGTCAAAGTCACCCTGCCGGTCGCTGTATCTGCATACCATTACCACGTATTCACCCGGAGCGTTCATGCCCGGAATAACGGCAGTGCCGTCCTCTGCAAGCTTTACGCAGGTCTGGAATACAAGCTTGCCGTCTATCAGCTTGTAGACATTCGCGAACTCGCCTGCATACTGCTTCCGGAACGTAAACCTGATCTCGGCAGGAATATCAGCGCTTATTCTGTACTTGCCGCCCGATACCCCACGCAGCGAACTCGTGTCAACAGAGCCGGGAAGCAGCGAAAGATCGACTGCGGATACAGCAGTTATCTCTGCGCCGTCAACAAGCCAGCTCTTTGTGCTGTCGTAAACGAACTCGACCCTTATCTTCCTGTCCGCGATCGCCTTAATGACCTCCGCAGGAACTGTGGTTTCGCCATTTAGAGAAATAGTCGCGCTGCCGCCGTTCTGTTTGCCGAGGTCTGCGGCAATATCCGTCCAGGTTTTTCGTTCACCGTTTATTATGGGTCTTGTGTCGGTCGGAGTGGTATCTCTGCCACCGCCGCCGCTTACATGACCGCCTGAGCTTCCGCCCTTCCTGGGTGTTATAATGTAGCCGCACACTGTGCAGTACTCAGCCTTTGCGGAGGTAGCTTCGCCGCTTGAAACATGGCTCTCTGTTTCGGTAACAGCGTCGCAGTATTCGCACTTGTGCCAGTGGCCGTCCTTGTCGTATGTGTATTTTACCGACCACTTATGGTCTGTCTTTTCGATAGTCGTGTCTGCAAGAGCAACCTCCGTTGTTGCAGCATCATTGCTGTAATACTTTGCGCAGGTCTTGCACTCCCAGTACTCTATGCTGCCATCGTTCTGGCAGGTAGCCTGCACGGCTGCATGGTGAACGAGTTTGCCGTGTCCCGAATTTACCGTCTTGAAAACAGCCGCGCTGGCGTTCAGTTCGTCAGTTTCCTTGTAGCGGAGATATGCGGTAACGTCCTTAAGATGAGCAGCTGCAGTGGTGTTTACGTTGCTCCATGTCTTGCCGTCGAAACTGTATTCAACGCCCTTAAGCTTGGTCTTTATCGTCGCTGTAAGTTCGCTGCCGTCGTTGGTGAATACTACGTCAAATGCAGCGGGATTGGGCGCTTCCTGGTTATCCTTGGCAGTCAGGGTGATCTTAACGGCGAATGTAACGCTTTCATAATTATCCGCAGCAAGCGTGACTGTGAACGAGCCTGTCTTGCCTATATCGTCAGCAGTGTTCGGACCAAGATGGAAAGTGAGCTTTCCGTCAGAATAGCAGGAACCCGGGATAATTCCCGCAATTATCGTCCCGTCCTTTTTAGTGCCGTCTACAGTTACCTTCCCCATATTCTCAGGAAGTCCTGCAACGCTTACCGTTATATCCTTGTCGGTTGACCACCTGTACGAAACCTCGGTATCGGGAAGCGTTTCAGCCCCAGCCTTTTCTATCATGAACTTCCAGCTGTCGGCGGTAAGACCGGAAGCCGCCATATAGTTATCGCCCTCGGAAGTATCTATCTTGATTGTGTACCTGCCTGCATTGACAGGGGTTACTTCCTTGCCGTTCTCGTCGTAATACTTTACAGTGATTTTACCGACACCCTTTATGCCGGGCTTAGCTGTTACCGTGACTGCCTTTGCAGTGTTGCTGAACGCCATGTCAGCAGGGAGCGCAATATCAAAGTCAGCCGCCGTCAGCGCCTTTTTGCCGACTGTTACAACAAAGTCCTCAGAGTAGTCCTCGGGGAAATAATCAGACCCCTTATAAATGAGCCTGTATGTTATATCGCCCACAGCGTCCGACGTATCTTCAAACCTGTTGTCTACAACGATAATTGTTTTGCCGCCGACCTTTACATTGAACGAGCCTGTATTATCCTCAGCGGAAACATCGTCGCCATAATAGTCGTTCCTGAAAATTATCGCTGCCTTTGTTGTGAACTCAATGTCGTCGCCATAAACAGGCTCTTTATCACCCTCGCGGTTCAGCTCAAGCTTTGCGGTGTACTTAACGGACGGTACATAGGTGCTTCCCTTGAACGAGGGATAATATGCAACTCCGTTCGCTGTATCGTTGGGCAGCTTCTCCCAGATATCGTCGGTAAGGTTCATCTTTGTAAGCGCGCCGTTAGACGTCATATCAAGGGTTGTAAGAGCCTTGCCATAAACTTCCGCAGAGTATTGGCAAACCTCTTTGTTGTAATAGCAATTATCAGAGGAAGTTACGCCGATAAGTCCCATTTCATTATCAATACTGTATATCGTGCCGACAAAATAGCAGGATTGCAATTTGGAATCCGCTGAGCCATTCGCAGTGATACCGCCGACAATGCCGCTCGCGGTTTCAACATCTGCCAGAGCAAAGCAGTTGGTGATTGTTCCGTTATTGCGACCGCAGACAGCGCCGGTATGGTTTGCACCGCCATAGATTTTTCCATCAAAGGAGCAGCCGTAAATCGTACCGTCGTTTACTGCGCAGATACCGCCGGAATAATTACCCGAGCTGCTGCCAGCCGAGCTGTCAATATTGCCCATGACCGCAAGGTTAATGATAGTACCCTTGTTTGTGCCAAACAGTCCACAGGTGCTGTCGTCTGTCAGGGTTACAGTGTGACCGTTGCCGCTGAACATGCCGCTGAACGTACCCGTACTCAGGCTCGTCGGAATTAAATCACTAGGCGCCAGGGAACAAGCAAGGGTTATATCGTCGCCGAGAACGAAATTTTCAGACCACTTCACGTCCCACTGCCAATAGGTACGAAAAACATCTTCAGAGCTGATAAGGGTGTAGGACCGCCAGTCGTCGCTGCCGCCTGCGCAGGCGAAGTTATAGACATCTCCGGTAATGGGCTCAGGTTCGCCGAAGCACTTAAGGCTCATATAATAGCAGGTTTTTGTGCCGAATTTGCCGTCTTTTGCATCGGGTGTAACAACAACTCCCTTTGCTGCATTCCAGATATCGGGGTCGAAGCTGCCGATATTATCGCCGCAAAGGAACTCGGTATTGTAGGAGAAATTATCGCCTCTATTGGTTATGGCACCCCCGCTATTGATAAGGTTTATTGACCCACTGACATCCATGTCAAACCGGCAATGGCTCAATTCTGGGCTGCCGCCATAGGAAACGTTGGCGCCATATCCGCAGATACCGCCGACAATTGCAGAGCCTGTGAAACCGCTGACCTTGCCAACGCTAACACAGTACACTACTACAGGGTCTTTACCACACATTTCTCCGCAAATGCCGCCTATATAATCCTTACCGCTTACATCAGCCGAGTTAAAGCAGTTGGATATTGTTGCATAGTTTGTGCCGCATATACCGCCGACCTTGCCTTTACGCTGCGTGGTCGCCGATTGCCTTACTTCACCGTCAAAGGAGCAGCTGTAGATCGTGCCTTCATTCTTTGCACAGATACCGCCGATATACTCCTCGCCGGTAACTTCGCCGCTTACAGCAAGGTTCATTATCAGACCCTTGTTCGTTCCGAACAGGCCGACTAAATCAAAATCATAATTCACACTGATATTACTGATGGTATGCCCGTTGCCGCTGAACTTTCCCGTAAAGGAAGTGCCGCTCTTATACGCTATGGGACGATAACTATTGCCGCCAAAATCGATATCATTGGCAAGAACGTAGTTTCCGGAAAGATCATCTTCAATTTTCCTGAAGTCTTCAACCGTTTTAATATACTTAAACTCCTGCCAGTCCGGGGTGGAGTCCGTGCTGAAATTATAGACTTCGACGTCTCTTGTCGCAGCAGAACCTACGCCGTTAAGGCTCGGATATGAATAGGATTTTGCCGCGAATCTGTCGGCTGCGTCTTTATCGACTATGCCTCCAACGCCGCCCACGTTCCAGACGCTGCCGTCGAAGCCATCAGGGAGCGAATCGCCGCAAAGCTCGGCAGTAGTTTTGCCGAAAGCCGTAACTTTATATGTAAAACCGCCGACAAGCTCTCTGGAGCATACATCGCTGTCATTGTAGCAGTTTTCCACTGAAGCGCCATAAATATTCATGCCGCAGATGCCGTAACCCCTTATTTCGCTGCCATCTTCAGAGATCTTGTCTTCAGCAATCACCGCTCCGAGATTCAGGCAGGTTTTAATTTTGCCGTAATTGTTATGGTTTATTCCGCTTGCAGAGGAGGAACCCTCAAACGTGCCGGTATTATAGCAATCCTGTACAACGCCATTCGCTCTGTTGACGAAAACAATACCAGCGCTGTTTGCTCCGTTTAATGCTGCATTACTAAAGCACCGGCTGACAGTGCCGCTGTTGTCATCGCAGATACCGCCGAACTGACCGCCGTTAGGACCGATGCTTTTGACAGCTCCGCTTAAAACGCCGCAGCCCTCAATAGTTCCGCTGTTATACGCGCATACGCCGCCTGCGTTCATACGTGCCGTAATATCTATATTTTCAAGGTAAAGGTTTTTGATCTCGCCGCTGCTGTATGCAAAAAGACCTTTTTCTTCGCCGCCGCTTATCGTCAGATTGCTTATAGTATTCCCGTTGCCGAAAAGCTTACCGGCGAACTGGTTGTCTTTCGTTCCTATCGGCGTCCACTCTTTGCCGCCGAGGTCGATGTTGGCGGCAAGCTCAAAATATGTATTCTCATCGGTTTTGCCGTCGTTCACCATCTTCGCGAGATTAGCAAGCTCCTCGGCGGTCGCTATCTGATAAGGCACGCTTTGCGAGCCCTCGCCGACTATAAAATCCGCCGCCGATTCGATCCATGTTTCCGCGCCTGCCGTTTTCTGCGGAATGATAAACAATGCCGCTGAGATAAACAGCAGCAATCCTATTCCGACTGAAATCAGCCGATTTCTTGTTTTTGTCATATGTACCTCCCAATGTCCGGTCTGCCGGGCAAAGCCCTTTTATCCAAATCATTCCTTATATTATACTGGAATATTTTAGATTTGTCAAGAACTTCATAAGAATTTGCACCCGGATTTTACAAATTCTGTTCTGGCGCATTTCAAGCATTTTCCGGACTGCCGCTATCGGCAATTTCGATAAATTGTTCTCCGGAAATCCTTTTGATTTTTGCCGATATCGGTATATAATACTAAGGCAACACCGCACAAAGACCATTTATTGTATTTTGCACGTGTCTTGCTTTCATATTTTTAGTTTGGCGCAAAAAAACACATGATTACTCAACGGATATGTTCATTGTATCACTCCTCCCCTTTCATTTTATCACTATTCCCTATGAAATGCAAGATGGCCGCAGCTGCGACCATCTTGTTTCTTAATTTAAATCCGTTCATTACTTCAGTTCTGAACGGCAACGTTATTTTGAATGCCTGTTCGGTTACCTCAAGCTTATGCTTAACTGTGCTGTTCTTATAGGAGTCCGCAATTTTCATCAATCCGGTGCCGTCCGTTTCAATTATCATCGCCTTTATTCGTTCAGCAGAAGCAGGTACGCTTGATGAAACCTGTCACATATACACGCCGTCGGATCTTATTCCAAAGCTTCTCCGCGATGAAATAATGAATTTCAACAAGCTGAGTTCAAATATTGAAAAAAGTCTTTATCATCCCTGCTCAAACCGCCTGCGCAGCTTCTCTAAAGCCTTTTTCTCTATCCGCGAAATGTAGCTGCGCGAGATTTTGAGCTGCTTCGCAATCTCCCGCTGGGTCATCGCTTCGCAGACGAATCCCCTGCCGTCCCGTATCCCGTACCGTTTGCAGATTATCTCCTTTTCCCGCTCGTCAAGCTCCTCATCAATGTATCTGTACAGCTTCTGCGAATTTATCCTGAGCTCCGTTTCCTCTTCAATATTCACGCCGCTCGACAGTATGTCAGCTATCGTCAGCGTGTTTCCCTCGCTGTCTGTTTCAAGAGGCTCGTTTATGTAGACCTCGCTCTGCTGATGCTTTATCTTCCGGAAGTGCATTTTTATCTGGTTATCTATATGTCGGCAGCGGAAACATTTCCGTATATTTCCACAGAGCTGTATTCCGCATTCTGGTGCGGCTCTTTAAGAATAGTCGGGGCTAAGAAGCCGGAAGATTCCCTGCTGTGCGCTTGTGATGTGAATACGCTTACTGACGGCAAGCGGCTGAAGGTGCTCAGACTTCGCGCCGGGCTGACTATCCGGCAGGCCGCGGAGGCGGTCGGGATTTGTAGGCATACGCTGATGAATTATGAGAGCGGGAGGTCGGAAGTTAAGGCTGCGGTATTTAAAAGGCTGACTAGGCTTTATTCCGGTTACTGAATTGCTAAAGGCGCTATTCGATGTAACAGATAAATTTTTAATTTATTCTTTATCAAAACGATTTGCATATTTTGCATAAGCCGATAGTACTTTCTCGCGAAAAGTTCCAAACTCCTGTAAAGAAAAAAACTGTGTTACTGCATATTTCCTTTTTCGCTTCTCATCCCAGAATCTGACCCAGACCGAATATCCACCCCCAGTCTGAGTAAACATGAATACAATATTAGGTTCAGTGAACTCTACAACCAAATATTTTTCACTGTTTTTGATCACCAAAGTAAGTTGTTCGGACAGGTACTTTAAATCACAAACTTTAAGCGATGGATCGTAGCACTCAATTTGTTTACCACATTCCGAATAAACAGCCTTTATCATAAGCCATTCGCTATCCTGATCTGATGTATCAAACTCCCCTTTAATCTGCTTGAAATACTCATCAAACTCATATCCTTTAATTGACAGTTCCAGCTTTTTATCTCCCTCAATGAAAGACAAAATCATGTCATCGTTAGCCATTATCATGTAACTCCTCTACTATACGTCAATTTATATCATTCAACGTAATTCCGTTTTACAGTTTCCTAATATAAATAATATACCACTTTATAAAAGAAAAATCAACCGCTATCCCAAACAGATACTGCTTAAGCAGCATTTTATATTATGTTTTTTATTCAAGGTATCGAAATACATACAATGAAATAATCTTTCATTTATTCAACTAATTATATTTGACTTATATTTTCTCTAAAATTATAAAAATTCAGACATTTCATTCTTGATTTAGACCGAATAATATGTTATAATATTATAAAATTTCAATTTTGGCATATGGAGGAATTAAATGGTGGAAAAACAAATCGAAGATAGGATCTTTAAAATTGCTTTCAAGAAACTGAAATCCAGCGTTTATTACGATAAAACGCAGCTTATTCTCAGAGATGATATTGTCAGGTATGAGCAGAATTCAAAAGATAAAATTGACAGCAAATTAGAAACTTTATGCGCTCAATTTAATGACGAAAACCAATTCAAGGAACTAAAAGAATCGATAAAAAACTCAATAAGTATATCGGCATTCCCCAAGAAGTTAATTAAAAGTCAAACACCCGGTGTGATAATTAACAAACAAAACAGCCAAACCACTGTAAACCAAAATCAATATTTTATTGACATGTGCGTTGAAGGACACATCCTTGGTGTTGTCTGGCTCATGACGATCGGCTATAAGCTTGACAAGCTCGTTTATGAAAAGTCATACGGAAACAGAATCAGAAAAAAGCTGATAAACGAGTTAAGTGACAAGCCGACTTTTTCACCGTATCTGTTTGAACCGTATTTCATGCAATACGAAAGCTGGCGAGATACAGCGCTTGACGAAGCTAAAAAGTACCTTCATCAGAAAAATGACGTCATGATACTTACAATGGACCTAAAAAGGTATTTTTATTCCGTAGATGTAACCCAAAATGCTTTCGACAAAATGCTTGAAGACGCAGGTATCGATAAATCAGATGAAGCAAACTGCGGACTTGTTAAGCTCAACGACCTTATGTATGATATCGTAAATACATACGCCGAACAGTTCGGAGAAGAATTTGAGAATAGGAATATTCTCCCTATTGGCTTCCTTCCGTCAAATGTGATCTCAAACTGGTGCCTGCGTAATCTTGACAAGGCAATAATTGATGGGTGGAATCCCGCTTTCTACGGAAGATACGTTGACGATATACTCATCGTTGACAAAATAGAACCAGGCAGCAAAATATTTAACCTTATTCGCAGCGAACCTAAAAAAGTCAATGTGGACTTCATTATGGATTATTACACTGAAAAATGCTGTAAATGGTATGACCGAAACAAAGACGCAACGTCATGTAAAGGGCTTTTTTTCAAGTGTGATCAATCAGGATATCCTTTATCGAATCCAGACGCAAATGATGTATATTATAGGGTGAATTTTAATTTTAACCCTACGATCCCGGATACCAAAAGCAAATTGATCGTCCAGAATGAAAAGATGAAGCTGTTCTACTTCCTTGAGGGTGAAACAGACGCCCTGATAGATTGCTTCAAGAATCAGATTTCCAAAAATAAAAGTGAATTCAGGCATATGCCCGAGGATGACGCATTTTACCAGAAAGACCAGTATAACGAGATCTACTCGCTGGTCATTGATAACGGCATAAACAAATTCCGAGAAGTCAAGGATTGCACTCTTGATAAGTTCGGGCTGTCCAAATTTCTCGGGAAACATCTTCAGATTGCCGGAATGGTGTCAGGTTTCAATGAGTCAAAATTTGAACATGATATCGAAAAGATATTTACACCGCATGTCACTCTTGAATACTACATTTTCTGGGAACGGATAATTGAAACACTGGTGATCAACGAAAATTATGACGCACTTTATAAATTCTTAAGCAGAGTTGTTTCTGCAATATCAGAGATGAGTTGTTCTAATGTCGAAAATGACCCAAAGAATTATGACCCGAATTGGGTGGACAGAACATCAAACATAAAACGCTCAATGTATAAGTACTTAATCTCCGCATTGGCACGCTCATACTCATTGCTATGGAAACAAGACGCCTTAAAGTCAGCTATAAAAATTCTGAAAATTAATACTGACGATAATGGTTCGATATTAGGAGATTATCTGGAAAGAACAAATAGCCAATCATCTTCTCTGGAGAATGTTTTTTCCAACCTCTGCTTGTGGCACTGTAAATCACGCATGATTGACAAGTCTGTACTTCCTGTCCCCGTCGATTTACTTCTGCCTTTTTGTACCTCTATAGGAAATAAGCCTGGTATTTTTTCAATAAAAAATGGCATCAATATTACTAATTTTCAGGACGCCCTGGAAACTATGCTTTCACTCGAATCCAAATCAAATAAAACCAGGAAAGATAAAAAGGGTTCTCTGTGGCCGGATGACGGTAACAAAACAATTACCAAGCATTTTAATTATATCTACTATCCATACATGGTAGGAATGAACGAAATATCAATTGCAGCCTGCCTTATAGGTATTTCAAATGACGGGATGCTTGATCTGCTGACTGATGATCATACCAACGCCCATGCCAATATCAACTATAACAATGACAAGACATGTGATTCTAATATCATAGAAATCTCCAAGCACACACTCAGCGGTCAGGAGATCAAAACAATATATGTTGGGACAAACAAAAAGAGCAAACTTCGCATAGCTGTTGCAAATGCGTGCCTGTTCAACTTTAACATAACTGAGCTTTATAATGGTAAACCGCAGAGGAGCTACTCAAGATATCAGGCACTAAGCAAAATCGTCAATCAGGCAATAAATGAAAAAGCCGATATGCTGGTTCTGCCCGAAGCATATGTACCGTTCGAATGGCTTCCAAGGCTTTCAAAAACCTGTGAAAGAAATAATCTGGCGATAGTATGTGGCGTTGAATACCTGATAAATCCAATAACCGAAAAGGTTTTTAACCTCACCGCTGTAATTCTTCCGTTTATTGACAATGTTTGCTCAGGCACCAATATCACTTTCCATCTGAAAAACCACTATGCTCCAGTGGAAAAATCCACAACTGGACCTAGAGGTCTGCAACTTGTCCAGGGAAAACAATACGAATTATACAGATGGAACGGCTGTTATTTTGCCGTGTACTGCTGTTATGAGCTAGCTTCCATACGTGATCGTGCACTATTCCAGGCGTATGCGGACGCCATAATAGCAATAGAGTGGAACAAAGATGTGAATTATTACAGCAACATTCTGGAATCTCTAAGCAGAGATGTTCACTGCTATTGTATACAGGTAAATTCAGCCGACTACGGCGACAGCAGGATCACCCAGCCTTCGCCTACTGTTTCCAAGGATCTTGTCCGAACAAAAGGCGGCACCAATGAAACGATCCTAGTAGGAGTTATTGATGTTACTGAGCTAAGGCGATTTCAGATGCAGGGACAAACATTTGTTTCACCCAACAGCAAATTTAAACCCACTCCACCCAATTTCGATATCGAAGTAGTAAAACAAAAATACAACAACAAACCGCTTCGATTTGACGTACTCAATAACAGTGATTAACACACAACTGATAAGTAAAGCATACACTGGAGGTGCCGTTAAATACAATACCTTTCAGTGCATTATTCTATGTGACTGAAAAAGAACTGTGCAAATGCAAAGCCACTCAAACATTCCAATGCTAAAAGGCAGCGAAAAAGTGCGCCGCCGGAGAGAATCCCGATGCAATTGCAAGATATACTGTGATAATCAGCTGAGTTATACTCACTCCCGTTATTAAAATGCAAAAGGTGCTGTACATTGAAACAGCACCTTCATATTATTTATCCCTTGATATATCATTCAGCCGCTTATCGTACCTCACACGAAGCTCATCAAGCCACGCCGGTGCATTCGCCCGGAGTATCATTTCACCGCTGCGGTATCGACCGACTTCCACAAAACCATTCTCATTATCATAGAAAAAGATCTCATTGCAAAGAGGCATAACGTCAAGCAGGCTGTCAAAACGTTCCGTATATCTCCTGCGCACATCTTCTTCCGGAATTGTATGTCCGCCCTTTCGATGACGATTGGCTATACGTTCAATGCTCTCCTCAACTGAACCTAACCCAATATAGTACATGCGTATATAATAGCCATTATCCTGCGCCAGCTTTATCGTACGCATAGTCTTAGGACCTGACAATGTAGTTTCCTGAGTAAAGCTGCAGCCTGTATTTATGCACTGCCTGATCTGCCTTACTGCCGCCTTTTCGCCTGCAAGATTACTGCCATACTGTTTTGAAAGCTGATCAGCATCAATAATTATCCCAAGGTCAGAAACGGTTTCACGAAGCACACCCGTCAGAGAGCTTTTTCCTGTTCCATCGACTCCACCTATTATGGTGAAAATTTTCATGTTTGCCTCCTGAATAACAATTTATATTATACTACTATAATTAAAAACATGTCAATATAGCACATTGGTTTGTCCTTTTAAATCAAGACTTCTTTTCCGGAATGTACTTACGGAGAATATGCTTAGTTTTCTCAACCGGCAGAGGCACATTTTCAAGCTGGAAATACTCCACCTTAACGACCTCCACAACCGCTTCGTGGTTATCCCTCCCGGCAGGAACGACTACCCGGTCACCCGGCTCAATGGAATCATCATCGGATATGTAATAATAGCTTTTATAGCCCTCCTCAAACTCAACGCTGCAATAGATGATATCGGATTTACGGCGCTTTGCACGGTCGTACATCGACGGACTGAGTACATCTGTGAAATCATACGCACTTACTAATTCGCACATCCTCCGGACAAAATACCGCCACCCTGCCGGCAGACCATATTTATCATAAGTGCCGGATATTTCCCGGTGCGCTCCACTTTTCAAATCTACGGTGATTGTGTAACTGTTAACATCATCAGGCGTTGGAGCAATATCGTCAGGCTCGCCGGGAATTTCTCCGAACAAATTCTTTTCGTCAACGCTATCTAGGAGTTTCTCTATTTCCTCCGGAACAAAGTACTTCTGGGTGACGATATGCCCTGCTCCGATTCTGCGAATATGCTCAAGCACGCCGAATTTGCGGTCTATATTGATTTCCTCGGAGTAGCACAGTTTATCTTCAGCATTGGTCAGGGTGCGTTTATAGTCGATTGAAACACGCTCAACAATATCAGTTCTTGCTCTGCCGTCGAATAAAAACAGATCGTCCATTCCAAGCGTTTTCCGTATGAATTTTGACAGACTTACTTCCGGTTCGGAGTCGTCATTCAGCGAGCCGCTCATTTTATATGCTGTGCCGCTCGCATTTGTTATAATCACTTCCCAGATTCCGACATCTTCTATGTAATCCGGATCGGCTGTGTTGAAGTAATCCACGACTGCGTTAAGAATAGCATCTGCGGCATCTGGCTCTATTTTAAAATGCCGTTTTCTTAAAAGAGTATCGTCAAATTGATATGCCGAAAACCGCACATCACCGCTTGAACTGATAATTAATTTCTGCTCTATCTCTTCCTCCGGTTCAGGGCTGAAAAAATCAGTGTTATTTGATACTATCTTAACTTTTGTGGGCTTTCCTCTGAACAACTTATTTCTGTCTGTCATATTTTCACCTCCGTTCAATTTATTTTATCACAATAATATTTTGCTGTCAATTATAAAATAGTAAATCAACATTTCAGGCGAAATTCGTTGAATAGTTTGACATAACATTACCGATATGATACAATATTATTAACAGGAGGCGATAATATGGCAATGCCAATTAACATAAAAAACCTGATAAACTTCCGCGTTATGGAATCCAACCGTGTGGAATTCATATCTGGCTGGAACCCCACTCCAATAATACACAGCATCTGCGCGTTTGCAAACGACATCGATAATGTCGGCGGCGGTTACATCGTAGTCGGAGTAGAAGAAAAGGACGGCACTCCCATACTTCCTGTGAAAGGAATACCACATGAACGTGTGGACGGCATTCTAAAGGAACTGATCGGACTTTGCCACATGATAGAACCACTGTATTATCCGGTTGTCGAGCCAGTACTTTTTCAGGGCAAGTACATCATCGTTATATGGGTTTCCGGTGGTCACGGCAGACCGTACAAAGCAGCTAAAGACGTACATTCTGACAAGTCCACTAAGCTGTACTATATCCGTAAATTCAGCCCATGTCCGTGCGGTTTTTCCGAAGGAAAAATTGCCGACGACTGTCGGCAAAGGCTGGACAAAAGCGGCGTAAGCCGCCACTTTAAAACTATAGTTGCCTCACCTGAGGAAGAAAAAGAACTGTTCTACATCTCCACGGATATTCCCTTTGACGACCGTCCCAACCTTGCAGCAGATGTTTCTGACCTTGACATCGGGCTTATGCGTGCCCATCTGAAAGAAATAGGAAGTTCACTATATGAGCATTCGCTTTCTATGGACGCATTGGATATTGCGAAGAATATGCAGCTTGTCGCAGGTCCGCCGGAGGCAGTAAAACCGCTGAATGTCGGACTGCTGATGTTTTCAGAACGTCCTGAAAAGTACTTTCGTTATGCGCGTATAGAGGTAGTAGATATTCCTTACCCGACCGAAACGAACATGACCGAAAAGGTGTTTACCGGACCTATCCAGCGGCAGCTAAGTGACGCGCTCGCCTTTATCAAAAACTATACTCTCAAAGAGGTAGTAATAAAATCTGCTGACAGAGCCGAAGCAACACGCATTTCAAACTATCCATATGCGGCAATTGAGGAAATTCTGGCGAATGCTGTTTACCATCGATCATATCAGGAAAAAGAGCCTATCACGGTGCGAATTACCTCAGAATCAATAGAAATAACCAGCTTTCCGGGCTTTGACCGGAGTATTTCAGACAAGGATATCGCGGAACTCCGCATTCGTGCGAGAGTGTACCGAAACCGCAGGATAGGTGATTTCCTTAAAGAATTGAAACTCATTGAGGGCAGAAACACAGGATTTCCGAATGCAATCAAGGCTCTGAAGGCAAACGGGTCCGGAATGCCGCGTTTTGAGATGGACGATGAACGCAGTTTTCTGTCAGTAACTATTCCTATTCACCCGTACTTTCTGAAGGCTTCTTCTGACAAGGATACGGAATACCGTGAGAAAATTCTTGAGCAACTCCGCACTTCCCCGATGAACCGCACTGAACTTGCAAAAGCGCTCGGCATGAAAAGTATCTCGCGGAAACTCTCTGCGGCTGTCGAGCAGCTTATCGCAGAGGGTAAGGTCGTTCAGATAGTTGTCGGTGGTGGAATTAAGCTCGCTGCCGGTGAATAAAACAGCAAATCCGCAGTCGTCAACTGACTGCGGATAACTTATTACAGCAACATTTTTGCCCACAGTAACGCTCCGAAAACGGGCAAAACAAAAAGGAATGCAACAAATAAATTGCATTCCCTATAGTATTTTTCAG
>OKRU01000602.1_pt1 | contig 36106 bp, 20 predicted proteins | sample 1601131 | NCBI WGS metagenome assembly OKRU01 (sample SAMEA3541558, study PRJEB24748) | human gut metagenome | biome: human gut; feature: human-associated habitat; material: faeces | place: China | collected 2012
TTGAGTAGTCCCGTTAGTCCCGAAGCAATACATACTACCAAAAAGGTACCAGCTTCATCTAAAATTCCGCCTGGTCCTGCCATTATATATGCTTGTACATTCGTAATTAAGAAAACAATTCTGATGATCATACTAGGCCATATTGATAGCACCAAAAATATGACATAAGCACTCCATGCTTTTCTATTAAAGTTTTTCAACTGCCACCAAAGCCAAAAACAAAGTACAGCATAAGCAAAGTATTGAAACATAAAAATTTTGTTTGTAATCATTGGTGAAATCCGATCATATTGCACCATTCGATTTGCCTCGTATAGATAATACGCTATGCTTGACCACATCCCAATATACACCAGATACTTATGCCATTTCATTGGTAAGTCTGGAAATTGTGAAGGTGTGTTTTGCGCATAGTTCAACCGCATACCACAAGAAACGCAATATGATGCATTTGGATAATTATTCGCTCCACAATTTGGACAAAACATTCTATCACCTCTTTTTCTATAAATTTCATTTCTCCATAACAATGCCCATTGTAATATAGATAATGTTGTCTATTTTTTCCGTTTTTTTCATTTTTGCAATCTCCCCAAAGCATGATAAATTCAATCTAATACGTATTTCTGAAACGGCTATTTCCATAAACATTGTGAGTATTTGACAATTATTCGAATTAAATTTCGTTAAAAATAACAACAACTTTTTTCAATATTTTCAACAAATATAAAATGACCGTTCCACAAAACCTATGTGAAACGGTCATCGTTATAAATCGGATGAAGCACCTTTACTTCTTAATTTTAATTTTCTTTACTGTGCTCCACTTACCATATTTCTTAACACTTCCAGACTCCCTAAATGCTCGAACACGTACATAATATGTCTTGTTCTTTTTGAGATGTTTGAATGTCTTGTTAGACACCAAAGAATTCAGTGTAACCGTCTTTTTCTTCTTCGTAAATTTCCGGTTCATAGCATACTGGATCTGATAGCCATCCGTTATATCCCATGACCATGAAACTTTCAGTTTACGACCCTTGAGATTCTTTACTTTCACGCCCTTCACTTTCGCCGGTGCTTTCACAACCGGCTTCTTGTAATTCGGTCGTTTTGTAGGCTGCACTACAGGCTTATTGGATGGGGCAACCGTCGGACTACCGCTAGGAGTCACTGTCGGCTGTGTACTTGGCGAAACTGTCGGCGTTGGTGTTACTTGCGGCTCTTCACTCGCATCTGCCGTCGGTCCTGGTGTGACAACTGGCGTTACTGTCGGTTTTGCACTTTCAGTCGGCTCCGGTGAGACACCAGGTTCTACAAGCTTCTCTTTGCTTACAATAACCATACTTGTTACCTGCGTTCCATCCTCTGCGGTTGCTGTGATAACCGTATGGCCTTCCTTTTTCGCTGTTATTACACCATCTTTTACCGTAGCCACATCTTCATTTTGACTTGTCCATGTACATTCTACTGCCGCATCATTATAATATGCATACAGAATATCCAGATCATTTTCATACAAGTACATGTACTGTGTAGACATCTGCAACTTACTTTCCTGATACTCATTTAATCCCTGCACATCGCACTCCGCAATGCATGTTCCGGATTTTGCATATGCACGAAGCTTCGTTGTTCCTTTTTTAAGGATAGTAAGCTCTCCTTGATCTGTGATAGATGCTACACTATTATCATCTACATACCAATCAACTTCCTGATCTGTTGCATTTTCAGGATAAACAGTAGCCTGCATCTGAATCGTTTCATTTTTTATTCCTATCACAGAAGTCTTATTTAGTGAAATAGATTCTACATCCACATCATCTGTTGTAACCTCAATTTCACAATAATCTGCATACTTATTGTCTTTCGTACTAACAAATACCTGTGTCGTTCCAACATTATTGGCATGCACCGTTCCATCCTCTGCTACAGTAGCAATGTTATCATCCAAACTGTAAAAGTTCACACCAATATTCGGATTATCGTGACTCAAGAAATAAGTGATCTTGGTTTCAGATCCTCGATCCATTTTATACTTTTCTTTTTTCACCACCAATGCCCCCTGATCATCTTCTCCAGATGCCACAAGGAATGATACTGCCTGTACTTCACTCATATTCTTTTGTGGTGCAACAGCCACAAATTGAAGATATGTATTGGCGGATATTGTTAATTCCCCTGTATATTTATTACTAAATTCATTAGGCATGGTGCCGTCAGTTGTATAATAAATAGTTGCATCCTTTTCTGCAGAAAGTTTTACTTTCGTTGCCTCTGTAAACACACCTGATTTTGTGTCACAAGATGGTGTCTCTGTTGTTTCTTTCCATACATATACCGGATATACATCCAGATCTGATTTAGCTTGGATAAATCCATAGGTATTCCATCCTTTGAAATCCATCTTGTCAATGTCTTCATGTTCTGGCTCGATAGCATCTTTACCATATTCTACCTTTTGAGAATTAATTAATTTCTCATTTTTATCATAGAAATTAATCGTATAGGTCTGTATTTTATAATTTGCCATCAACACCAAATTATCAGTCACCTCATTAACCTTCTTACCATCTAATGTTGTCCAGCCAACGAAATCATAGCCCTCAATAACTGATTCTTCCGGGTAGTCTAATGGATCACCATAAGAAAACACTTTAGTTTCTGCCTCTTTGGTTTCCCAATTTACATAAGCAACACTATATTTATTTTTCACATACTGTGCCGTAATCTCCATGTCATCTCTAACGTTGGTAAAGCCAAAGTCCCAACCCACAAAGGAATAATGCTCTTTATCTGGTACTTTCGGCGAAGTTGCGCTACTTCCCTCCATTACCTTCTGTGTATCAATGATATTTCCTTCATCATCCTTAAAGGTAACCGTATATTCCGGCTTTGGAGCAATGATCTTTTCCAAAAATACCGGATTCTCAGCACCTTCTATCGCAAGTGCTACAATATAATCGCCTGTTTTTGCGCTAATAGCCTGACGAGGGATAAATGTATATGCGTAGCTGCCATCTTCTCCAATCGCAACCTGACCCACATATTCATTATTAGAATCTGATGGTTCATCATTTTTGTATACCAATAATGTCGCCTGTTTCCCAGCAAGCTCCTTATCAAGTGTTCCTGATACCGTATAACTCTTTCCGGAGTTATCCTCTACGTCTTCCATCTTGGCACGATAACGATATGCTGTTCTTGTCTCTACCTTACTAGTATTGCTTTCCTTTGCTTCATTCGTGCTCCACTCGGTCCAATCCTTCCAACGCGACCAATAATATGTATATCCCTTTGTCGCATCACGATATCTCCATTCAGTATGCGAAGAAGCTGCTATATTTTGCGTTGATGCTAAGAACCATATCTCAGCAGAAAAGTTTTTACCACCGGCAGGTTTATATCCGGTATGACCGGAGTAAGTCCCAATTACCGGCAGACAATAATCTGTCTGCCAATCATACCTGGTACCACCCATACTAGATGAGTAGGTGTAATAAAATGTTTTTGCATTGGTATTATAATATCTGTAATAATACCAATTATATAATGTACGTGCTGCAGAGTCCTGTACATTTTGCGTTTGCACTTCTCTCTTGGATGTCTCATTCTTATATCCACTAATTGAGTTTCTTGTCCATCCACTCCAAGCGCCATAATTCCAATCTCCATCAAGGACCGACTTATCTAACGTCCATCCTGCATTGGCATTTGTTCGTGTTGTCGTTGTTTCCTTATCTTGATGTCGATATTCTGTTCTGGTTTCAATTTCATTATTATCATCTGGTTTTTCCGGACTCCACTCACTCCAATTACGTGCCACATCAATAGTAGCCACCTCTGAAATCGGGATTCCTTTGGAAAACCCATTAATAATATATAAATCTGCCTTTGTTGCAGCCCCCTCATATGGCACATAAATCTCTATGCCTTTCTTCTCTTCTCCTTTCCCCAAAGAAAAAGCTTTTGATTCTGTCGAATCTAACAATTTTCCTTTTGATGTCTTTAAAGATACCAGGGCACGTCCTTTTGTACGCTTATTTGGATTGTTTTTAATATCATAATTGACAATATATCCGTCATCCTTAAACTCACATTTGTTCAAAGTAATGACAACAGGAAGATCATCATTAGCCCATACATAAGTTGCCTTAATCGTAGCATTCCCCTGTACATTTTTATAATCTTCAGAATCCCATCCAGCAAACACATAACCTTTTTCAGCCTCTGGTGGTTCCGGTGCAGTTGCACTGTCTTCAAACAAGACGGACTCTGACTTGATCACCTTATCATCTTTGTCACAAAATGTAATCTTGTATGTATTTCTCTTGAACTGCGCCTCTATCGTACGATCAGATGTAACATTGCTGTACTCTCCTTTCCAGCCCAAGAAAGTATATCCCTTTCTTGAAATACCAAGTGGCGCAGTTGCGGCATATCCGTATTTTACTGTCTGCTCGCATAAAAGATTCTCTTTTCCATCTTTGTCAAATTCAACGAAGCGTACTTTGCATGGATCATGTGCAACTATCGTTTTATTTAACGTTGCTACATCACTATTAGAACTTCCTCGCGCAAAACCTGTAATTTTATACTCCCCGGCACTTGGTAATGCAAATGCCAAAGAAGTAGCATTCGCAGTACTGGTTGTTAATGTTTTCGTATATGTTCCACCTTTTGTCTGTGTGATTGTTAGGGAATACCCCCCTGTAGCATTGCTATCAGCACCCCAATTAACCGTTACTGCATCCCCAACCGCATAATGTGTCTTAGCAGTACTAAATGCCGGTGTATTTGGTTTTTCTGTACCGGTTGTCCTGTCATATATCCAATCGGTATAAAGGGTCTTACCGCCAACATTTGCATATATCTGCCAATTATATACATGCCCCGGACGCAATGTGACGCCACACTCCGTCCTACAATCAAACCATATATTGGAAGAGTGTGAATACTGCCCCTCTGGCTTCATAGTTTCCTGCTTGCTGGCGATCACGTTATTATTATCTCGAATTGTTATTCCTACCGTAGTAACTCTCTGTCCATTTGGATTATATACTTTTGCTCGTGGCACAAGATTATTATCATATTTGTCACATGATACGGCTTGGACAGAAGCATTTGCAACCGGTTGCGGATTGGAACCACCGAGGTAGTCCAACGGATTTACCACCCTGTTACCTGTACCTGACCATGCTGTATGACGTCCACCAATTGATACAACAAAATGTAAATGCGCCCCATAGGCATTTCCCGTTTGCCCAACAGCACCTATTACCTGTCCACGGGTAACACTCTGTCCAATTGATACATCAACTCGACTCATATGATTGTACTGTGTAATCATTCCATTGGCATGTTTAATCTCAACATGATGTCCATTGCCTTGTCCCTGACATCCACGATTGCATTTTTCAGTTCTTCCTGATGTTGTATTATTAGAACAGATAACAACACCACTCTCCGCCGCCATTATACTGGTTCCCTCAGGAACTCCATTAATGTCAATTCCATTATGATATCCCCTATGGGTTGCACAAGAGCAATTAAATCCACATCCCAGTTTACCTCCAGATACCGGCCAAAGTAAGTTACCAGCCGCCTTTGCCTCCTGCTTCTGATAAAATGGTATACTAGTTACAACCATCACTACCACAAGCAGTCGTGCAAGAAAGATTTTCAATCTAATACTTTTCCTACTCATATCATCGTCCTCCTCGTTTACGGTGTAATTATCAACGCCTCTAGATGTTCATTGTAATACATAACATTTCTATTCCCTTTTCCGTTATTTTCATTTCCATAAGAAGTATTAAACATGATTTATTCGATGAATTATGTACTTTTGAGACAATTTCATATTCTGATATTGTGCGGATTCAACAATATTTCAAATATAATTTTAGTTAAAATAACAACAACTTTTTTTAGTGTCGACAATATAAAATGACCATTACGCAAAATCTATGCGAAACGGTCATCGTTATATAACAATATTATTACAAGGTTGTTCTAACTAGAACCATTTATTAATTTTTCCTCCAACGTTTGTTTTAATTAGAACCATTTATTAATCTTCCCTCCAACATTTGTTTTAACATCCCCATTGCTTATAGTTATATACCTCCAAATACCTATTTTCCGGCATCGTCCATCAATATCTGTTGTGTTTTCTCTTTCCCCGTTAAATTATTATCAGTACTTTGTTCTGGAATTAAAGCGATGATTGCCAATGCCATCACTAACAACAATGCTGCAATTTTAATAAGATTACTTTTTCCCATGGTATCCTACTCCTTCCCTCTTCATGCAACTATTTTACTTACCTCGTCCTAAGCATACACCATCCATATTCAAGCATTTCTCCGTTTTTTTCATTTCTTTCTTCTTAAGTCCTATTCTTTAATTTATCTGATTTTTCTAGGTTTTTGTCTCTATAGAAAACTTTTTCTCTCTAGTTCACCTTTATAACATTGTGCATTATGCACAATATTCAACCAAAAACTTTGTAAAATATTTTTAATAAAATTTATACGAATAAATAATACTGTCGTTTTTTTATAAGCGATATCTCGCGGACGCACTATAACAACTTGCAATTAACACTCTTTACACATTGCTACACAATTGCCTATCTAATTTTTTATACCGCGATTGCATCCTCACGGAGTGCTTTTATTATATAGAACACTTTTTTCTTATATTGTAAAAGAGACTATAAAATAAGTTCCGCGTAAGTAATGGCATTATTTTATCGGTAATACAGCTGATTGTACTGTCTGAAATCTCCCGATCATAAAGCTCCTTTAAGTGTGTTTCAATGTCTCCCATGGTCATTCCTTTTACATACATAGATATAATCTTTTCTTCCATGTCCTAAGTGACCGTATTTTGATATTTTGGCATCATCTGCGGTTCATACTCCCCTTTGCGATCTCTTGGGATTGCAACGTCCATATCACCATAACTGGTACGCATTGTTTTCTTGGAATTGCATTCCGGCTGTTATCGGTCTCTTTGTTGTGGTAATCGTATTTGGAATCCCCCAGTTCCTCATTAAGTTCTTCGTCAAGAGCCACTTCCAATAAAACAGATATCATGTCCCGCATGATGGAATTAACGTCGTTTCGGCTTTTGATACTGATATCATTCTCCTTGAGATATCCCTGCATCATTTCACGTATTGCTGCTTTTTGTGGTGAATCACTTTTTCTTCTTGCCATAATAAAAATCTCCAAACTGAAAAATGTTATCTTTCATCAGATTGAAGTTTTACACAAACTTTGGGACACTCCCTTTGACATATGCATTTATACCTGTATATTGCAGATAAGAGCAGAGAACCTATCTAGTCTCTGCTCTTGGTAAAGCTCAATGACTATCTCTTTATTTTTATTTTTTTAACAGAACTCCATTTGCCATAATATTTCTTTCCCTTATAGGATTTAAATCCCCTTACTCGCACATAATAAGTTTTTTTCTTTTTTAATCCAATTATTGTTTTAGAATACTTATTTTTAGTAGCATTCACGCTTTTTTTCTTCTTTGTAAACTTTTTGTTCAAAGCATACTGTATTTGATATCCCGAAGCACCAGCTTTCTTTTTCCACGATACAAATATTTTTTTGCTTTTCTTATTTTTCAACTTTACGTTAGTTATCTTTGAAGGTTTTGTAATTTTTTTCTTCTGTATATTCTCGGCAGGTTTATTTTGTGGCTTCGAAGTGGCAGTTAATGGTACAGTACTTGTTTTATCGTCATCTATAGCATCTCCATCCGTCCTTTTCACAACAATATACATTATTGCCTCATGCTTGCCATCTTCAGTGACTGCAGTTATTTTTGCCGTTCCTTCAGATATAGCAGAAATAATGCCACACTCCTCAACCTTTGCTACATCATTATTTGTAGAAGAATAAGTTAACCTCTTATTCGTTGCATTGCTTGGATTTACAGTGGCAGTAAATATATCCTCATCGCCAACCTGCATCTCTACAGAAGAGGCTTCAAATGTAACATTTTCGATATCCACCACATTACTTGTAAACCTCGCAATTAATCTTTTACTTCCCTGCACCGAAAATGCGTAATCTGGTTGATCTGACACCAAAGTTCCAGCTTCATCATAAAATCCGATAAAATCATTGTTTTCATCAGTTACAGCTTCTAATTTTATATAATCCCCTAACCTAACATCAGAGTAGCTGTCTACTGAGCCAATACCTTCTACAACAATATCAATATCCACACCATAATCATCTGTGCCATATATCAACGTCGGTTTTATATCTTGCTTATCTTCACTGCATAAGTTGATCTGATCTACACTGGAATCGGCACTTATTATTTGTGTCAAAGTCTTACCTTTTTCTATATCAACTGCCTGATAAGAAACTCGATTTGTTTCACCCGTATCTGCATCAATTTCACATAAAGAATAATCCATCTCGCCCTCATCATTTCCAGTCAATTCTATTGTAAAATCTTGTCCAGTAGGAAGATAGAAACTCTTTGAATCCCCATCCACATTCATAATTATTTCATCACCAACACTTTCATTTATTTCGTTTTTCTCGATCTGCCCTAACACATCCCCTTCATTATTTTTTATTGTAATATCTACCGGGCAATTTACAATCCCTTTCATCGTTGATCGTCCTTGCTTTAATTGTTTTTCTGTTAGAATATTCATTGCAGCCAAATAAGTTTCTGATCGATGTGCACATGCAAAACTTTCAGTAAGTACAGGAAGCATTCCTAGTCCTTGATGTACCACAAAAAATGATATAGTTTTTTGTCCTATTTTCCCCCAGTATAAACCAGACAGGGCATCTGCCATATATAAATAACTGGACTTTCTATATGAATTATTTTGGGACATAAAGTATCCCAAAGTTTTTGTAAAAAGTGCCTGTAACGAATATGAAGTATCAATAATCCCGTAATCTGTGTTATTATGTAAATTTTTTGTATAATACTTTTGAGAATTTGGCACAGTATTCGTTATTGTTGACACATATTCACTTACATCAACCATTCCTTTTATATATGGTGCATACCCATCTTTATCCTTTGGTCTATATTCTTTATAGTATTTTTTTAATTTTCTTACATAACTTATGTAATCAACATAATCATCAACATTATCCGTATACAAATCTGTTGATTTGCTAGGAAGAACATAACTTTTTCCATATCTTCCATATCCCCATTTGGATGGCATTACTTTTGTTACAAAATCCTCCGGATTGACTATATTATAAATATTATTATATTTTGGGTCATCTCTTTCCTTGATGGATGTTGTATTTGGCGTAGCAAAAGTATATACGAATACATCCTTATTGGAAATAGACAATGAAAAGTTAGAGTTTTTCAATGAATTATCATCTATTTTTGCCCCAAGCAAATTGGCAACTGCTGCCCCTCTACTATGACCAGTAATAAGAATTTTTAATTTCCCATCTGATAATTTATTGTCTTTTACATAGTCGCAAATTCCATTATACACAAAATCCGATCCACGTAAAAAGCCTTTATGGGTGCTTTCTCCATATCCAGAATCAAAATTATCAATCCATTCTTTTTTATATGTTCCTCGTACTACTACACATAAGATATTAGTTTTCTTTCCATCTAGCACCACAGTTTTATATGCCAAACAATATGGTGCTTTATCTTCAACTTTATCAGCAACCTCTTTGATTTCTTTGTAACCAAGAGCATTTAATGCATCTTCCATATTTTTATTATTATTTCCTGTTGCATCTTTGCTTTCATTATATATCATAGTTGACATTCCAGCAGCAAAAGTAGCCAAGTCATGGTGATACGTAGTTGCATTTTGGGAAAAAACAGTTTCATCACAGGATAAAGATATTTTTCCTAAACCTGATTCCTTTTGATATAATTCACCTACTGTCCCCACCGTCTTAGCCTCTGTATAATTACTTAAATCTTTATCTAGTTCTGCGGATGAATTTCCTGTTCCAGCAAAATCCAATTTTATAGGCTCCGTTATCCATGTATTGCCATTCGAATCTGGATTCTCCCATGAACAAATACTCGTTCCACATTGCCCACTATAATTATCTCCCCACATGTATAAGTCACCATTAGTCTTTATCACTGCGCTAACAAACGGATATCTTATATAAGTGCTAACATCATCCACGAACTCTACTCCCTCAATATCCATATCTAGATCAACTTCTGGATAATACCCCAGCAAGAACAATTTATTATCTTGTGTAATAACACTTAATGCACTACCTCCATTTGTAATTTTAAAACTTTTAACATCCTCTTTTAGAAGATGAGGTGCTCCATAATAAGATTTATTTCGCCACCAACCACCAATATATAATTTACCATCATCACATTGAACCATATAAAAATGATCATTCCCCGAAAACAATTCTGCATCTATAACATTATCCTTAAACTTTTGCGGTGAATACATTTTTTCACTATCCAAATTAATAAATCCTGCACTTGATAATTCTGTCCAAGACATATTCTTAACTTCTTTGCCCCAAACATATAATGAACCGGATACCGAAATTGCCCAGCCATTATTTTTAGATACTTTTGCTTTCTTTATGCCATCCATTATATAGACTGGCGATAAAGTATTCATATTTTCATCTTTCTTTAGCCCCAGATTTCCAGACCCCCACGCATACAGACTATCGTCATCCTTAAGCGCAGTTACCGTAAAACCATCAACTTCAATAGATTTGACACCATCCATAATCTTTTGTGGTAGCATACACGTTTCAGTAGTACCATTACCTAAACTACCATATTTACCATCACCCCATGTATACACTTCTCCATTTTCAGACAAGGCAATGCAGGTATCCAAACCAATGATTTTAACATCAACTATATTTTCAAGAATTTTTTTCGGTGTACAATAATCAATCCCATGTGTTTCATGCCCCAAAATATTAAAATAAGTTTCCCCCCATGTATACAAATCTCCATTATTTTTTATAACAGCGCATACTGATTCTTTAAAAGCAAATGTTCTAACATCTGCCATTATTTTTTCCGGAAAATATCTATTATCCTCATAACCCTCGTCTGTATAATATTCACCCCAAAAATACAGTTCTCCATTACTAAGCAATGCAGCGGATCCATGCCCATCCATTTGAACATCAACCACATTCATTTGTTCTTTCGCGACACTACAAACATCCTTTACAATAACATTGACTAATATGCTACTAAAAAAAATCAGTAAACTAAGTATAATTGCAATAATTCTTTTCATTTCTATTACTCCTCTCTGTATTTTTTGGCCATTAATGCTTAATTGTTATTTTTTCATTTGCGATTAATGGTAACAATGGCGACAAATTCTTATCAATCACATCTCTTTCCTTTACTATTGGGGGTGTTGCATTTTTATTTTGTAATACAATTTCTGTTTTTAACACATTATTGTCGTAATCAATAAATGTAACCTTATGTGTACGTTGACTGCTTTTTTGCTTTTTATCAGATTTTCCAACTGCAATGCGATTTCCATCCGAAAGATGAAGCATCAGCTCACGATTGTCATCCGTGGCGTAACCAACCACTCTAACGCGATCTTTTTCTGCATAATATTTTTTCTTTGTCAGGGAATACTGTGATATTTTTTGTTTACCAATCTGACAATTCTTCTTATCAATAACCACCAACTTATCCAATAGCGAATCGCACCATTCTTTCTCTGACCCCTCAAAATTATTATCTCCAATTACATGCGTAATAGCATTTTGTCGGCTCGCTATATAGATGCCTCCTAATGCCAATGCCACAGCTATAACACTTGTCCATACAATTTTTTTATTAAATTTCATCTGTAATAATCACTCCCAGCTTAAATTTTATATTTTTAACGTTCCTATCATACCCTATCGTTTACCATTGAAATTTCCAATTTTTTCAATATCTTTCATTGACCTCGATTTGATTAAATCCGCTCTATTTCTGCATCTTATTTTTATGCTGATCATGTTCATTCTACATTACACCGGGTGAATTGTATAATTTGCACAATTTTCACATGTGAACTTTGTGCAACTTTTTCGTAAAAAAAATATATTTTTGCCCCACCGTCTTAACCTTACAATTCTTCAGCTCGCTTTCTATAAACATCCGTACTATAAAAGAGACCGCCAATCGGCGGTCTCCTCTATATCCCACAACACTTATCTTTCTTTAATTCCTTGATATTCCTATTTTACCTTGATCTTTACGCTCTTCTTTTTGCCACTGCCATCGGTTGCATAAACTGTAATCTTCACAGTACCTTTTTTCTTGGCCTTAACTACACCCTTTGCAGATACTGCAGCTATTTTCTTATTAGAAGATTTCCAGCAATACTGCGTGGATGCCAGCTTTTTGCCCGGTTTTGCTTTTACCTTTAATTTCAGCTTTTTGCCTTTCTTAAGGTTACGCTTTCCTGCCTTAACGGTAAGTTTCTTGACTGGCTTTTTCATGACTTGGATACGAACTTTTTTGCTTAATCCATTGGCAGTTGTAATCGTAATGACTGCCTTGCCTGCTTTTTTGCCTGCTTTTACAGTACCATTTGCCGTTACTTTCACGATGGATGGTCGGCTGCTCTTAAACGTTAGTTTTTGACTTGCAGCATTTCTCGGAACCCACTGAACAGTAAGTTTCATTTTTTTCTTAGCAGCAAGTTTATAGCGAGAACCCACTGCAATTTTACCTGCTCCCTTAACTTTGGCATACACAACAAATCCTTTCGCCGTTACACTTGGTTGTCCCAGCTGATGCGATGGCGTCGCACTCGGACTTGCACTTGGGCTCACGCTTGGGTCTGTGCCCGGATTCACACTTGGACTTGTACTTGGGCTCACGCTTGGCGTTGTACTCGGTTTCGGACTCGGCGCTATGCTTGGACTCACGCTTGGCGTTGTACTCGGTTTCGAACTTGGTGCTGTGCTTGGGCTCACGCTTGGTTTTGTACTTGGTTTTGCACTTGGTGCTGTGCTTGGTCTCACACTTGGCGTTGCACTCGGTTTTGCACTCGGTTTTGCACTTGGCTCTGTGCTTGGGCTCACGCTTGGCGTTGTACCCGGTTTCGCGCTTGGCGCTGTGCTTGGGCTCACGCTTGGAGCCTCGCTCGGATTCGAGCTTGGTGCTGTGCTTGGGCTCACGCTTGGCGTTGCACTCGGTTTTGTACTTGGCTCTACCGACCCATTTGCCTTTGCACCGCTAACAGCAAAGGTAATTTCCACTGTATTGTTTCCCTGATACGAAGCGTTATTAAAGGAAGCTTTTTTCTGTCTTTCTGCCGACACATCCTGAATATGTGTCATGACATCTGCCCAAATATTAATAAAAGAAAAATCAAACACATTATTTGATAGTCCATCGGATGCTGCCGATTTCAGACTGCCATCATAGGTATACGTGTCATCTTTGATCGTGTACTGTTTCCCATTTACTGCTATTGATTTCAGCGTAATAACTGCATAGTTAAGTGCCGAATCTGCCGCTTCGGCCGCCTGTATATCTTTGATATATAATGAACCGATATTTTTAAGCTGCGTATCTGTCGGCTTAACAGATAACGTGAATTCTTCGTCTTTCGTTGAAATATCTGCACTTTGTTCACTAGCGATCGTCGTCCAGCCGGATGTATCTAACATATACAGCTTTGTCCGTATATAGGAAGGTTTTGGCACGGTCACTTTGCACGTTGCCTGACATCCGGCCGCAATCGCTGCCGTAATTGTGCAAGTACCTGCACCTACTGCTGTGACTAAACCGTTGGAATTTACTGTAGCTACTTTCTCATCATCGGATGTCCATTTAATAACATCTTTGCTGTCAGATGGTGTTAAGGTTGCATTAAGCTGTGTTCCCTCATCCCCAACATGAATCGTGATTTTCTGCTGATCCAAAGCTATCCCGGTTGCCGTGGAAGATGCTCGATAAATCTCCATCATTGCATCAATAATGTCTTGATGCGTTACCTGACAAGAATACCGATTTATCAGACAAAAGCCATAGTCACCATCGAATCCATTATCCCATGCAACAGGCACCAGTTCGTACTGTTTTGCATAATAACATACTTTCTGATAATAATCGGCTCGACATGCCTTATTCCGACTATCATAGTTTGCTTTGTTGATGGCTCCAAACTCGCCAATGATAACGCCATATCCCTGTGATACGAATTTATCATTCATTTTCTTAAACTGCGAAGCCATATAACTTTCATCGCCCCAAGTCGGTACTTTGGATTGGTTTGTTGCCTCGCTGCCCCACTGTGTTTTGTCGGCTGATTCTGTACCACAAAAATCCCATGGATCATAGTAGTGCACAGAAATCATAATTCTTTTTTCGCCGGATGCAATATCAGACGATAAATACTGATCCGTTGGCAGCACAAAGCCATAATTGTCTGCCGTATAATTAATGTTTGTATTCCAACCAGGTATCAACAGCCATCTGCGATCGTTGTTGCCACCGGTCTGACGAACCGTATCCACAAAAATCTGATTATAATCATTGATATTGTTATATGCTGTCTTATTTGGAGTACCATAGGTTCCATCAAATTCTTCGTTCATTGACTCAAAAATCAAATGTTCATCATAATTTTTGAAACGATCAGCAATTTGCTCCCAGCATGCCTTGTACTTGGCTTTGATCTTGGTCTGATCGCTGCTTGCGCAGAGTAGCCAGCCACCGCTTACCGTTGTGTAACCGTCTCCATGCATGTTAACGATTGCATACATATCGTTCTGTACACAATAGTCTACTACTTCTTGTACATGATCCAGCCATGCAGAATCAATTTTGTATCCATTGTTATCATCGATTTTGCTCAAATAAGATACCGGAATTCGAATTGATTGAAATCCTGCTGCCTTTGCTGCCAAAACAAATTCTTTGGTTAAAACCGGATTCCCCCATGCTGTCTCGTTTGGAGTTCCTCCGCTATTTGCTTCCAGGGAGTTTCCTAAATTATATCCAACACCCATTGCCTCCGTGATCTGTTGTCTGTTTAGATCTTGGAAGGAATCTGTCCCCGCCGTCTTCTTTGTTGAAACTTTCTTTGTCACGCTGGCGACTTTACCATTTTCTGTTACGCTCGCCGCTTTCTTTGTCGAGGTTCTGTCCGTCACGCTAACGATCTTACCTTTTTCTGTTGTACCTTCTGCCTTTCCTGTCACGCTAGACATTGTAAATGATGTTACAACCATCGCCGCACTTAGCAAGTACGCCCATATTCTCTTTTGTTTTCGCATGTTTTCACCATACCTTTCTGTTGATTATTAGATTCTTTTCCCACGAACATACACTCTCCCCCCCCCGTACAACAAATACGATAAATTCTTCATGCACATCACGTTCCTATATACTTCCTTTATTATACTACAAAGCAATCTAAGTGGATACACTTTTCTTATATTTTTGTCTTTCTCTCCTACTTCGGTGACTGGATTCTCCATTTTCGTCATTCCAGCTTGCCTTCCTCTTGTTTCGGTTGACTGATTTGACGATTTCGATAATTCCAGCTTGTCTTTCTCACCTATTCCGTTGACTGGATTCTCTATTTTCGTCATTTCAGCTTGTCTTTTTCTTGCTTTGGTTGACTGATTTGATGATTTTGATAATTCCAGCTTGCCTTTCTCACCTACTTCGGTGACTGGCATCTTAATCTTCAATTTTCCAGTTATTTTATATCGGCTTTCTCCATGACAGTATTCAATCCCCCTCCAAAAAGATATCAAAAAATCTCTCTAGTCCAAATAGATTTATTGCAGAAAATGATGTTCCACTGCAGAAAATGACGTTCCATTGCAACAAATAACATTTCCTTGCGTCTATTTAAATGTAACCAGTTCAAACTTCGCACATCCAAATCTACTGCCAGGTCACAGATTGCTTATTATGTCACAAAAATAATAGCTACTTTGCAGCCAACAAGCTGACTTGTTCTGCCGGCAGTGAACTAAGATAATTGCTGCAAGGCAATTACTATAGTTCTCTGCTGGCAGAAATCGCTATGTTGTGGCTGCAAAATACTTAGTATTCTGACATAATAAGCAATACGTGACAACATGATAATTTTTGATGTGCGAAGTTTGAGCAACTCATAAAAACCATCCATAAACGCAGATTTCTGCGCATCGTACCACGATAGAGAATCTTCCCTATTCATGGTATGATAGATGGAATCTTACAGCACTGACAAAAAGGAGGGAATCATGGAAGACAACGATATTGTAGCGCTTCTTTGGGAACGGCAGGAGCCTGCACTTGCACACTTACAAGATAAATATAGTACATATCTTATGCAGATCACGCGACGTATCATCATTGATGAAGAAGATGCTAAGGAATGTGTCAATGATGTTTGGCTCAAAGTATGGAATTCTATTCCACCCGGCAAGCCCAAGCATTTAGCAGGATATCTGGCAAAAATCGCCCGCAATCTTGCATTGGACAAATACCGTCAGCACAATGCCGCGAAACGAGGAGGGGGACACTTGGAGGCTAGTCTTGGAGAATTGGAAGAATGTATTTCCGGTTCTAACGAAATTGAGGAAAAGATTAACATAGAGCATCTAAAAACCGTGATCCAACAGTTTTTGGAACGCTCACCGAAAAAGAAACGAATCATTTTTTTACAGCGTTACTTTTATATGTTAGATACTGCCGAAATCGCATATATGATGCAAATGAAAGAAACCAGTATACGCTCTATCCTTTCACGAATGCGAAAGGAATTAAAAAGCGTTTTAGAAGAAGGAGGGATCTGGGTATGATGAGAGAGCAAGACCATAACCGCAAATCAGAACTGTTATTGCAGGCAATTGGCGAGCTGCCGGATGAGATGATCGCACAGGCAGCACCACAAAACTTACCACTTACGAAGCATCGAGGCGCAAAATTGTTGCGTCCACAAATGTTTCCCGCTGCTGCAATGGTAGGTATTGGTGTCGGTCTATGCCTGTTGGCACATCATTATACGTCTCCAAATAATGGTGATCCAAACGCAACAAATTCATCAGATTATGCATATACCAACACATCTCCAAATCCAGACAATAGTAATGCTTCCGGGGCAGATACAAACGAGATGGAGGACAATTCGAACTCCATAGCAAATCTAGCCTCCTCTCTAGGTTTGCAGGTGATCGCCTACGCAAAAGAAAACGAAGGCAGCAAGGAATACGGTTGCTATAGCAGCCCTACAAAAGCACCATCGGACGAAACTGATGATGAGGGTACAGCTAAGAAATCCCGTTCAAAAGGCGACACAGAAACTCCTACAGAAAACTCTTGTTCGAAAAGCAATGCTGAAATACAGCCTGGGAACTCTGACGCAGAAGATGCGCAGCAATCACAGTCGGAACCTTTAGAGGATTACAAGAAAGTCACCTTGAAAGCGGAAAATCCATGCCTTCTTGGTGAATATTCTCCTTACATGAGTTCCGTTCCGGCTATGCCATTTTCATTTGAATTGTCTTCTTCTGCCGAAAACATCCGCATTGAAGTTGCAGCCGATTCACATGGCAGCATACAGCTTTGGGGCAAGAATTCATCCGAAGGCAGCCTGACCATGACAAGAGAAGCGAAAAAACTTTCCTGCAAACCCGGTGACATTATTTACTGGGCACCGAAGTCTTTCAAACCTGGCAAAAGCCGTTTAACCGTGCGCTTATACAAAGGCAGCGAGCTGCTCGGAACACAGGCTATACGGATCACTTGCGACAAGAGTTATAAATACCGTGCCAAATTACTGTCCACGGATACAGCCTTTTCCGCCCCTAAAATGGATGCCAAATGGTATTCAACCAACGAAGCTGCCATTCAAAAACGACTTGCATCGTACCCGGCATCATACTCATCGGCGAACGCTGCTGCCAAAAAACAGGTTCTTATGATTCCAACCATAAACAGTTCTGCCAAGCAAGCACAAACTGCGACTGCGATATTAAACGAATTTGTTTCACGTTTTCAAAAATGTAAAAAAAAGCAGCTTTCCTATAAGCAGGCATTAGTGATCGTGCAGTTTACGGTAGAAGGTGATGCGATTTATGATTATATTCTAAATAAGGATGGCGTCCTGTATATCTACGAAGATACGAGCCGCGATGCATATGCCGGCGGTAATACCAGTCGCTTCATACGCACAACTACTGTACGCAAAACAGTACAGAACAAGGAGGACAACCAGCTTATTACTTATGAATTTGGTCCCGCCGATAACAATTGCAGCATCACTCTGAATAGCAGCAAACAATAAATACAAAATACAACATAAGCAGAAAAGGCACCTGTACCTCACTGCGCAGCAACATAAGCAGAAAAGCACCCTCCGAGCGGACGTAAATCCAACGATCCGTCCCCAGAGGGTGCTTTTTATCAAACTCGCAAATTCGCTCTTTCAAAGCTTTTCCGTTTGTTTCACAAACTTACTTGCTCGTTAACGAGCCCAGAAAAACAAATGTCTGCTTCGCAGCCGCTTGTTTTTCTCTGAGGCTCATCATATCACAAATTCGCTATGCTACCTTCTTACTTTTAAGCCATTTCTTATACGCTTTTTTCTTGCTCTTTGGCACCTTGATCACAACCTTTTTCGCAATACCAGCAAAGGACTTCTTCGTAACTTTCTTAAGTTTCTTCGAAGTGATCTGTACTTTTTTCAGCTTCTTACACTTGCTAAAGGCGTTGGCGCCAATCTTTGTAACATTCTTACCGATAACAACGGTCTGCAGTTTCTTCTTGCCACGCAAAGCTCCTGATGCAACTTCTGTTACCTTGTAGTTTTTACCCTTGTATTTGATTGTTGCAGGAACGGTCACTTTCTTGACATCCTTTTTGATACCGGTCATCTTGACAGTATTTGCGGATAATTGCTTATAACGGGCATTTCCCACTTGGATAATTTCTGTCTTCTCCTGCGGCAATGGAACTACCTTCCTCGGCGTCTTTGTCGGCGCTGGCGTTGGTTTCACGGCTGTGCCATCCTGAACAACCACGCGGCATACCTTTGCTTTGTCCATTCCATTCATAGTTACCAAAATATAAGCTGTACCTGCTTTTTTCGCATGAATCAGACCACCGCCGAGAAGCTCAACGATATCATCGTCACTGGATGTCCAGTAAAAGGATGCATAGACTTCGTTTCGATCCGGTTTCAGGTTCAATTTCTTCTCCTGTCCCACTTTCAGTACAATATCATTTTGATCCAAAGTGAAATCTGTCGCAGTGTATGCTTCCTCATTCTCAAAATATTCTGAAATTGGAATAACATGGACAACCAATTTGGCAGAGACACCATTTCCTGCCGAAATGGTAATCGTTGCCGTTCCTGCTTTGACTGCCATCCAATCACGTGAGTCTGGCTCTATATAATCAGAATCTTCATGATCTGATTCTTGTAACCGCACAACAGTATTGTCTGAACTCGTCAACGTAACATTCGCTGTGTTGGCATTATACGGTGCTACACCATAGTTAATATGGAATTCATGCCACTCCGGTACATAAATCTCTGACCGCTCCAACGCAATCTTAGTTGGCTTTACTAACTTACTCTCATCTTCCCACTGTGCTGTTAGAGTGGTATCCTCTGTAAAGATGTCTCCCTTTTGCTGTCTGACACTGAAATCATCTTTATCATAGTACCAACCGGTAAAAATATATCCCTCTTTGGTTGGTGCGCTCGGAATATCGTTTTCCTTTGTCGATGTTGTGGTGACTTTCTTGTAAACTTCACCATCCACCATGTAAGTCAGTGTAACCGGCTTTGGTGCAATAGCGTCCAGATTATTATCAATCCAGTCAACACGATCTGCGATCCAAGTTTTCAAACGCTGAATTTCCTGTGCATAGCTCAACTTTCCTGTTGCGCTGTTATAGTTATCGTCATACCCGTCGTCACTAAAATCGTTAAATCCCCATTTATTGAAATTGTTATCTGCGGATACCGCAAGTTCCTGTGCATACCGGTCCAAAATTCCACCGTCAGCAATGGCATCCTCCAATGCTCCTGCTAGCGTTACCCAATACTCTTTTACCTGCTGTGCAAACTCCGGATCTTCCATCAAGCGGTTAAACCATGTTCTCTGAGTAACAAATCCGCTATAGGAATCTTCCTCTTCGCTATAGTCATTGGAAGACCAGGCTACATAATCAAAGTCCCACAACGGTCCCCAATATAGCTTACCCTTGGCATCCGCTGTGTCCTGTTTTTTGTACAGATAGGTGCTCGTGGAAATAAATGCATCTCCATTCATAGAGACCTCCTGCATCCAATAATAGGCAATTGCTGACTTCACATCCATTAAGTCTTGATACGATGTTCCATCCTCATTTTTGAAGTCATCTCCATAAATTGCATCCTCTGTCTTCTTCATGTAATTCTCAATATAAGCCTTTGCCTGTGACTGACACGCTCCCGTTTCCGGAGATTCGATCAAATACGAATTATACGTTGTTTTGATCACGTTGTCTGTCTCTTCGTTTGGTTCCATGGATAACAGATAACCACCACTGACATCGGCACCTTTATCTGCCTTTTCAAGATCATTTTCATCCACACGATTCTCATCCAAACGAATCTGTTCGCACAGCAAATAGCTGCCTAAATACTCATGATTCATAATGACGTCAACCGGTACACATTCCGGTGTATATTCCATGCCAAGCTTACGTCCCAAATAATAGGTCAGGCGATTACGTACCAAACTATTATCATAATAATTTGCTAACAATACCCAATGCTTATTTTTACCCATGCCAAACAAATCCGCTTTCTTATCCAGCTTGATCTTATATGGCTTCTTTGAGACAGTCCAAGTTGAATTGCCACGGCCGCGTATATATTCCATATCGTAGCTGCCAGCCGTCTTCTTCGCTGCTGCCTCCGGATCCTTGCCATACTCTGCTGCATAGCCTTCCGGTACATCGATATTCATCTTGCCATAGCATTCCGTATTATGTGAACTATCACCGTTCATCTCACTAATGCTTCCCAAAGACTCATCAATATCAAAAGATACGGTCGGAATACTTTCCTGCACGAACTGGATGGAACGCAGCAGTACGCTTGTCTTTTTGTCTGCTGCCGTTGTCTCATCCTGAAGCTGAACACGTACCGTATGTTTACCGGTCAGTTTCTCTTTCTCTGCAAATTCATAGCTGTAAACTTTGGTCCTTGTCCAATTGTCTGCTTTTGGCTGATTTGGAATTCGTACTCTCACAGTTGGTGTAACAGCATCATCCAAATACACTTCCATATAGGTCTTTGTCGCTTTCTTAGCCAATGCATCGATCTGGATACGCTGCACCTTGTCTGTGCCAAAATCCAATGTGTTCTTTAATGTAATAGCCGCTCCGGATACCACCTTATTCTTGCCGGTGAGTAACAAGTTGTCGGCTGCTGTTTCAGTGTCAAATGTAATCCCCTCTGTTGTACAAGAAAGCCCCCCCTCCTCATACAGTTCTGCAAACTTCTGTGCCTTAAAATCCGCTGATATCGTTTTCAATGCTGTTTTCGAAACCGATTTCTTATTTGTGTCCCTCTCTGCTGTCTGATTAACTTGCCTTCCTATGCGGGTTTCAGCTTTTGCTCCTACCGTACCAGGAACCAAGCTAAAAATCATGGCTGCAGAAAGTACTAAGCTTGTCAATCGTTTGTGACGCTTCTTAAATTTCTCCATATGCTTCCTCCGTTTCTTAATAATATACACTCAAGATTCTGAGAGTACATAATGCAGTGCTGATATCCTATGCCGGTTATTTTGAACAGGACTCTTCCCCCTTCGTAAACCAGCGTCACCCATCAGGCGACAAAACATGTTAGCACTATTTTTTCTACGTTTACATTGTAACACAACCCCAAATTCTAATAAATGACATTTTTATTACAATGACATATTTTTGCCACATTTTTGTCAAATTGCAACGCATTTGTCATTTCAAAAATTGTCATGCATCTCTTGTTCTGCTATACTTGAGATAATACGCGTTGAGGGAGGGCGTATCACGGAAAAGCATTTACAGAGAGCAAGAGAAAGGATTGAAAATTTTTATGAAATTAGAAAAGTTAAACAAAAAAGCATTATACTGCATGTATTTGGTCACCTCTATCGTTTGTGTGGTCATTGCCGCCGTTCTGGGCGTCATTGTCTTCTTTACCAGAACTGAAGCTTTCACTTCCAATAAAACAGTCATTGGATGGGTTACTATCATCTGCGCCATCATTATGATACTCGAGATCATTGAAACGATCGTATCCCCACTTTTTCGCTACCAGCGTTATGCTTACGGATTGACCGATGAAGAAGTACAGATTAAGGAAGGCTACCTCTTCTTAACACATACGATTGTGCCGATCAGCCGCCTTCATAAAATCGAAATTTCTTCCGGTCCGCTTGACCGCCTGTTTGGCCTTGCCAAAGTTGAAATCACTACTGCCGGCGGAGACGTAACGATCAAATTTCTTGAAAAAGATAAAGCAGAACATATTGCTGACAGCTTGAAACAGCGCATTAACGAAATCGTAGAGGAGGAACGTGCTAATGGACAATAAGTTTCGAAATCACCCGTCTCTAATGTTAGAGCAGCTTGGTGTATTCGGTGTCATTATTATCACATTTTTAATATCCTCCTTGGATGATCTTGACGAAATACTGGGCGATATCAAAAATTCTGATAGCACCACACTGCTTATCATCATATTAGTAATCCTTGCCGTGATACTATTTCGACTGGCAGTTAACACCATTGTTTGGTATAAGACTTGGATCACGGTAGATGAAACCAGTATCACGATTACGAAAAATACCATTTTTCGTTCTGTAAATACGATTGGTCTGCGCAATATTTCCAATATCAACATCGAGCGTAATCTATTGGAACGCATTCTCGGCACCAGTACGGTTAAGATCGATACCGAAAGCCGAAGTACCGCCGATACTACAGACGTCACCATTCTGCTTCGCAAAGACAAAGCCGAGGCACTTAGAGAGAGACTCTTAGCGGGGGCAACCGCTGCCAAACATACGCAAACTATAGCTGCCAACGAACAGCTTGATGGAACCGCAGGGGCTGCTGCTTCTGTCCCAAATAGCGAACAGACAAGCGATCCTACTTCTGTCCCAAACGACGGTCAGATAAGTGATCCTACTTCTGTCCCAAATAACGATCAGATAAGCAGAGCCACTTCCGTCCAAAATAATGGGCAGATGAGTACTGTTTCTTCTGTCCCAAATAACGGACAAGTAACCTCAGCAAATGCTGCTCCAAACAGCAGACAAGTATTATCCGAAGTAGCTTACAATACCAAACAAGTGCTTACCCACTGTGTTTACAGTGCTTCTATTATAAGTCTGCTCGTATGCCTTGCCGCTCTGATCGCCATTATTGCTTTTTTCTTAAAAATGGTTGTTTTCGGCGATCACAGCATCGGTTCCTTGATCCAAATGATCCCAACTGCATTAGGTGGAATCGTTGTCATTGGCTCCTTTGTCTATGCAGCACTGCGTAGTCTGATCGGTGATTTCTTCCGCTATTACAGTTTCCGGATCAAACGTATGCCGGATCATCTGCATATGGAATTTGGTCTGTTCAAACGCACCAGCTATGAAATCCCAATCAAACGCATCAGTTCGATCATCGTACAGCGTCCGGTATTTAGCCGTATTTCAAAGCGATGCTTTGTCGATATTATAAATATCGGTATGGGCGATGAAAAAGAAGAAAACACGCGTTTACTGCTCTCTATCCCAGAGAAACACTTACCGGAATTACTGCATCGTCTGCTTCCGGAATTCGATGCTTATTTCACCGAAAGTGATACCGCACCAATCCGTCCGCCGAAAGCGATCTGGTGGAAAAAGATCATTGGTTCTGCCAAACTGCTTGTATTTTTAGCAATTGGGTGGACTCTTATGATTACAGTCTTTGGCGTAACCGGTCTACCGGCAGTCCTGGGCTGTATCGGCTCTTTTGTGCTAGCAATGTTGATATATCTGATCGGCTGTTATGGCACTTACAAAGCCAACAAATTGCAGCTTCGTGAGAATTACATTGCAATAACAAATGGAATGTTTGCATCCTCTACACAATTTATTGATTATCACAAAATACAATATATGGAATTGCAGCAGACTCCGGTAGAACGCCTGCTGCATCTCCAGCACGGGATCGTCTATATCCTCGCCGGAGCGATGAATAGCTTTACCAGCATTCCATGCTTTGCAAAGGAACAGATTGATCCTATCGTACAGCTCTTCTTGGAAGATAGCTGCAACCGCAGAAAAAAATCGTAGTAACGCTAACTTCACATACCAAACCTTACTGACAGCCTACATATTGCTTATTATGTCAGTAATAAGCAATATATGGCTGGATAGTAGTTGAGAAATACGAAGTTAGAATAGAAAATTAAAAGCCGTGGATACAGAAAGGAGAGGTTACCTTGGAATATACTCACGTTGTACATGAATTTGCCCCTGTATACGATGCAGATTCTACCGTATTGATCTTAGGATCCTTTCCATCGGTAAAATCAAGAGAACAGCAATTTTATTACGGGCATCCGCGCAACCGCTTTTGGAAAGTGATCGCTGAATTATGCAATGAGCCTGCCCCGGAAAGTATCGCGGATAAAAAGATTCTATTGCACAGACACCATATCGCACTCTGGGACGTAATCGCCGAGTGCGATATCAAGGGGTCTAGTGACAGTTCTATTCGGAATGTGATCCCCAATGATATTCCTAAGATCATAGCCCGCTCCTCCATAACCGCTGTCTATGCCAATGGACGCAAAGCATACGACTTATATCAAAAATATGTGTATGATAATACGGGGCTGTCAATCGCACTACTACCATCGACCAGCCCCGCTAATGCAGCTTGCTCTTTTACACAGTTACTAAATACTTGGAACCGTATTCTAAACTAATCTAACTTTTCTTTCTCATAAGCAACACATTTATCATATCCTGCCTGTTTCACCTCACGGTACATCTTCTGTATACATGACTCAAATTCTTGATCGTCTTTGGCAAATATAGCATTCCAAGTCCCATCTTGAATCACTTTGCAAACTTTACGCAGGCACGACGGATACTCTTTTGTCTCGCCAAAGTCTACATCCAGACCCGGATAAATCGTATAGTTCCCTCTATTTTCCAAATACTCTGTAATCTCTTTGGCATTTTGATCCTTCTGCCACTGCGACAGAACCGTCTTATTATTGGCAGCCGCAAATTCCTGTTGTCTGCTCTCCGCTTCCGAAGACCAGCCGGAAATATCAAATGTTTCTCCACTGTCCGGATTGATATCAGACGCATAATACGGCGTATAATTTGCCGGACAACCATCCAGAAACATGATTCCATTGTACATCGCATACTTGGAATCTTTGCTTTGAAGTTCTACCGTGGCATCTTCTGCTGTCTTCTTGCCAAGATCGGTAAGATGTGGTTTTCCGTCTTTATCATAATACCAGCACAATCCTTCCGGTCCATGTAAGTTTTCCATGTAGCCAAGTGGGGATGCCAGATAAGCAGCAACCTTTTGCGCCAGTTTCAAATGTTTGGACGACCGATTAACCCCCAGACACCAACTCGCCTTACCGTCTGTCGTCGATGGGGAATATGCTGCCAGAACAGCAGATTTTGGGACAACCGGATACATCGGCCGCTCCTGTGCCGTTTCTTTCCATTTAGTATCATATTCACTGTTTCGATTGATTCCATCGATCAGACATAATACTTTGCCGGACTTTTTATCTGCCTCATAAGTATCCATATCCTTTGTCCGGGATTTCGGATCGAGCAGACCTTTTCGATAACATTGATTCCACTGTTTCAATATCTTCTGATATAAATTGGTATCCTCCGATCCATGCACAGCCGTCAAAAGATCCTGTACTTTGCCATCCGCACCGCGAACCATAAACTTACCTTCCCGAGAGTAGCCATAATATCCACTCAGCAACAGACTGACCGGCATACTGATCGTTTCATCCTTCTCATTATAAGACATCATACTCATTGCATAATCATTGCCGGATTTCTGCTTCATCTTGACCAAAACATCAAGCAGATCCTCAAAAGTATTGATCTCCGGGGAACCACACTCTTTGTACAAGTCGTAGCGCAGATCCCATGTATAGGCAAAGTTTTCATGATAATTTTGGCTGACGTTACGTGTATAATAATAACTGCCATCCGAAAGCTTCGCTAATTGATCATTCGTCAATCCATCAAACAGACTGAACTTCCCATCCTGCCGCATATCAATGAATAAATCATATGTTCCATCCGTATAGTTGATCTTCTCCGGGTCCGGCACCTCATAGACCACTTTCACGCCAAAGCGCTGCTCCAGCAGTTTGCAATACCATCCTGCATCTTCCCCGCTAAAATCACCGCTATGCGCAATATATAACGTCACAAGGTCTTTCTTGGCCGCCTGTTGGTCTTTCTCTTTGGAAGGTGTAATACCTTTTCCATTGGTCAAAAATACCGCAGCAACAAAGACGGCTAACACTGCCACAAGGATACCTATATATTTTTTGGTATTTTTGCTGGTTAATACATTTCGTACACGATGCTTGGTCGTATGTGCCCCAAATGCCAACTGTCCCGGTGCATTCAACCGATTCTTCTTAGCAAACCAGAGCAGGCTCTCTGAATACTGCGCCCTCTGCTCTCTGCTGCAGTCACGAAGTACATATTCGTCACAACTCATCTCCATATCACGTTCCATCATAACAAAGGCGATCCACACCAATGGATGGAACCAATAGATTGCTGTCAGCAGTGCCGCTGCACATTTTATCAAATAATCTTTACGGGTTATGTGATATTTTTCATGTGCTACAATATACTGTCTGCGATCCTCCTCCAAATGATATGGTATATATACTGCTGGGTGCAGGTAACCAAACACAAATGGGCTCGCAATCCCTTCACATTCATATACCTGATCCTCTACCAAAACCGCACGGCTTAGATATTTTTTGGTGCGCAGTGCACCCAATAACATATACAATAATCCTGCAACTACACCGATAATCCATACCTCTAAAATATACGGAGCCCATTTTGCAAAGTCCCATTTTCCGGACAGCACATCGGTCACCTGTTTCCATCCTGCCTGTATACTGCTCCCTACCGAAAGCTTAGCATCTGTTTTCTTCACGGAAGAAGCTGCCGTAGTACCGGCAGAAGTTTTCGAATCACTTTCCTTCCCTGCAGAGCTTTTAACATTATCTGTGGCAGAGCTTTTTGCATGATTCCCTACGGAACTCTTTGTATGATCTCCGACAGAATTCTTGGATGTATTCCCCTCTGCCTTGATCATCTCCGAAAGCTCTCCCGTTTCACACTGCACAGTATCTGTGGCACGTTTGACATTCGGTGCTGTCTGTGTATTTCCCGACACTTGCTGCCGGTCTGCCACCGTTGTATTCTGCTTATCATCTGATGTAGCTGCAACACTTTCTGACTGCGCTGTCGAGATCTGTTTGGCAACCTCGCTGCCATTTGGCACTACATTGTACAAACTGATCGGCGATGCGATCTGTACAGGAAGCACCAGCGATAACGCCACTACAAACCATAAATAATAAGAATACTTTGCCGGGAATTTACGCAAAAGCAGCCTTCTGATCAACAATACTGCCACGATCACGATCGCCGTACGATAACTCGCATCCCATAACCAAAATAATACATTCTCCATACGCATCTCAACTCCTCTCTCAAACCCATAGACTTACTGCTCTTTTCGATAGCGGTCAATCATTTCCTGAATCTCTTTTGCTTCGTTGTCGGAAATATTACGTTCCCCTAGAAAAGCAGCAATAAAACGTGGTAAAGAACCCGAAAATGTTCGATCCACAAAATATGCACTCTCGTCCGACTGCACACGTTCCTGCGGGATCAACACTGAAACCATCGCATGTTCATTTTGTATATATCCCTTTTGACATAACTTGCGAATCGTCGTATATGTCGTCGATTTCTTCCACCCCAGCCTCTCCTCACACAGCTTGACCAGTTCCCCCGAATTGATCGGCGCTTCCTGCCAGACCACTTGCATAAAACGATAGTCACTATCGCATAACTTCAAGTATTCCATACCATACCCCTTTCTGCTGTATCTAAAAAATGATCACTACAACCATTGTCTTCAGCAACTTGGTTTATAATTATAAACCTGTTATAATAAGTTTATAGTTATAAACCAGATTTGTCAACGCTTTTCTTGCATTCTTTTTTTACAATTTCTTTGGCACTTTTGACGGTTCTATTGATTGTGACGGCAATCTGGTTTATTATGATAGACAGAACATTTTGAAAAGGATACGTGATACATATGAGTAATTATATTGAAACTGCATTCATGCAGCAGCGAACAGATTTCATGAAAACATTGCCGGATCGCCGTAAGAGCTTTTCCATCCCCGACGACGTGGACATGTATCTTGATATCGAATATGTGAACGATCAGAACGAAGCACACCGATTGGATGTTTTTCGACCTTCTGAATCGCCGGACAAAGAGCTTCCGATCATTTTCAATGTGCATGGCGGCGGCCTGATCATGGGATGCAAAGAGTTCAACCGTTACTTTTGTGCCAGATTATGCAAACTTGGCTATGTCGTGTTTAGCATTGAATACCGTCTCGTCCCGGAATATACCTTCTATCATCAGTGCACGGATTTCTTTCAGGCGCTGCGGTATGTTCAAGACTACGGTAATCTTTATTATGGTAAAACTGACGAGATCTATGGTGTCGGAGACAGCGGGGGAGCCATGTTATTAACCTACTGTGCTGCCATGCAGAACAACGCCGAAATGGCCGCTGCCGCGCAAGTGTCTGTATGCCCTGCACCACTTCAGGCACTGGGTCTGATCAGCGGTATGTTTTACACCAACCGCTTTGACCAGATTGGTTTGTCTTTACCAAAATATTTATATGGCACGGATTATAAACAAAGTGATTTTGCACCGTATGTGAATCCAACCTATCAGAAATTAGTACAAGCACTGCCGCCTTGTCTGCTGGTAACAAGTAAGAACGATAATTTACATCATTACACCACGAAGTTTGAGAAGGCATTGACAAAATACAATATGCCACACCGCCTGCTTGACTTTCCAAAAAACAAACAACTTACACACGCTTTTAGTGTATTTGAACCTTTCCTGCCGGAAAGTACGCAGACGATTCAGGCAATTGCAGAGTATTTTGCCGAAATACATGAGCAGTGAATCGCAAAATGACAATATATGAAAGAATTATGAGGTTAACGATTATGAATTATGACGAAAACATTTTTAAGGAAAAGGCGAACCGCAAAGCACGCAAGATATGGCTGATCTTTGCGCTATTATTATCGGCTAATTACGGCAGTGACGTTGCTAACGGCCTTCAAAAAGCAGATTACTATATCATCTTTTTGATCCTGTGCTGGCTGCCGATCATCCTTGGCGAGATATTACTACGTGTCAAAGGGTTTACAACGGATATTTATAAGTATGATCTGGTGATCGGCTATGGTATCTTTTATACTTTTGTTGTAAGTACCACCGCTTCTCCCATCGCCTTTACTTATATCCTGCCGGTGACGAGCCTGCTGGTTCTCTACAAAAACAGGCGTTTCATGATAAATTGCGGCATTGCGAATTCCATCATTATTATCGGCAGTGCTGTATACCGTTACATGAACGGGTTTAATTCGGCTACAAATGTAAAAGACTATCAATTACAATTATCCTGTATTATTTTATGTTATATCTGCTATGTCATGTCCATCAAGCACTTGAATGAATCCGATGGTGCCATGACAGACAGTATCAAAGCGGATCTAAACCGTGTTATTACAACAGTAGAACAGGTGAAACAGGCAAGTAACTCCATTATGGATGGCGTCACGGTCGTTCGAGAACTTGCTTCAGAAAACACACACGGAGCCGGGGTCGTTGCACGAAGCATGCAGCAAGTCAATGAAAATAATCTTCACCTGACAGACACAACGGCTTCTTCCAATGAAATGACCGCCAAGATCAAGGCTCAGGTCAATCATGTTGCTTATTTGATCGAGAAAATGGTTCTGCTGACTGCCACTTCCGGCAAGCACACCGAAGTAAGTTCCAAAGATCTTGACAGCCTCGTTGACACAACGAACAATATGGCTGCACTATCACAGGAAATCGAAATGACTTTGCAAGACTTCAAAAACGATTTTGCGATGGTAAAAGAGGAAACCGGAACAATCGAGGATATTTCCAGCCAAACTAACCTATTGGCATTAAACGCATCGATCGAGGCCGCCCGCGCCGGAGAAGCTGGTAAGGGATTTGCCGTTGTCGCAGAACAGATCCGTACCCTCAGCACCGGTACAAAAGCTTCCTCCAGCAAGATCAGTCAGTCTTTGATGCATCTGGAAGAAACCTCTACCAAGATGATGCACACGATGGAAGAAACGTTATCATTGATCCGCATGACTCTCGACAAGGTAACAACCGCTGGTGCCAGCATTTCCAAAATATCCGAAGATACCGCACAATTGGAAGAAAATATTCAGATCATTGATACGGCAATGAAAGATGTGGAACAATCCAATATCCAATTAGTCGACAACATGGATCAGGTATCCTCGATCATGACGGAAATGTCAAAACATATTTCCGATTCCAATGAGATCAGTCATCGTATGCTGAGCAAATATGATGAATCCGCCAATAATATCAATTCAATCGAAACGGTTGTTGAATCTTTGATGTGTGAGCTTGGTATTGGTGGTTTTATGGGCGTTGAGGACTTACAGCCGGGCATGAAATTCACAGTGACTTTGGAGGATTCTTCAAATTATCATGGCAATATAGTAGAACGCACCGAAAATACACTGACTGTTTCCTTGGGCAATTTCCCACCGATCACTAAAACGACAGAATGCGAATTACAAGTGACCGTCGGCAATGTATTGTATCATTGGAAGCGTGCATTGATCACGAAAGATTCGCAGATCATTATCGAGTCCCGACCTAAGATCAATAACCGCCGCAAATATCCTCGTGCAGATCTTTCCAACACCTGCAGCATCACCATTGCTGACACGACGGCAGATAACAGTCTGCCATTACCAATCGATGCCACGATGGATAACATCAGCGCCAATGGATTTGCTTTTCTGACGAAGGATCCATTCTTTGCAGATCACAAGGGGGCAGACATCCATGTTACGATCCATGATTTTGATCTGCCAAATCATAATGAATTGACCGGACATGTCATCCGATGCTCGAATAACGAAGGAATGTATACCGTCGGCTGTCAAATGCCGGAGGACGATTTCTTCATTCGCGATTACGTCAAACAGCTATTAGCAGAACAGTCTGATGACATAACACAAGTTGTCAGTGCGGAATAAATGCTATCCGGCGATAATGATAAACACGTTAGATATAATAATGCGCAAATAACCAAAAAGGGAACAACAAGACGATATCCGCCTTGTTGTTCCCTTGATATCCAATGATTTCATATCAAATGGTGTAAGATCCAGTCTTCGTAATTTTTTGCAATTGGTAAGTTTAAGCTTCTTCATACTTACCACATAATTACTTTTGCTTTAATCTTCTTTGCTACTGCACGTATCCACTTTTTGTCAGAACTGCGTAACTTCTTGTTAATAATAATCCGGCGCGGTGTATATTGTTTCATGACAAATTTATAACCATTGGCCAATTGCCGTTTCTTCATTGCGCTGCTCAACCGTTTCCACGCAGATATATCCACAGTCTTTACTTGATTTATATTGTATCCACCTAAGTAATGCTCATAAGTAAAAATCCCACTTTCTTCAGCATTTGTTATTGGGTCAGAGCTAAAGCGTTTATCTTGTATTTTATACTCATATCTCCAGTCCGCTTTTTTTACTTTCGGATAAACCACTTTACCAATATTACTATTATAAATCGATAAATAGAGCAGATTTTTATTGCCCTTAAAATCTAAAGATTTCGCCTTGGTTCCCCTTATCGTAACTGCATATAACTTAGGACATTTTTTGACTGACAATTTTTTCACTTTACCGCCTCGGTACTGCAGGTGTTTCAAGCTTTTACTCTTGAGTGATAAATCTGTCGTTCCGCGATTTATAATACCAAGTTCTTCAAGCTTTGTACACTTGTTGATATTACACTTGGTCGTACAATTACCAACATAAAGTTTTTTTAATTTTGTCAATCCTGATACATCTATAGACTTTATTTTAGTCCCATATAAATGTAATTCCTGCAAAGTTTTAACTCTTACATGTTTTTTGGGATTTTTAAGCCGCACTGTCTTAATAGAACCAGCGCCACTTCCATATACCTCTTTTAACTTTTTCATCATCGATAAATCAAGTGTAGTAAATTTTGTCTTTTTATAGACTTCCCGATATTTCGTGTAAAACTGCTGTCTGTCTCCCACATATAACGTTTCTAATGTATTTTTCAATGGGCTAACATCCAGTTTCTTCAACGGACAATTAATGATAGAAAGTGTGGTCAGTGTTTTGTTGGATACTTCTTTCAAATTCAAAGATGTAATATAACAATTTGATATTGACAAACTAACAATCCCGGTATTCTTCAAAGGTAATAACGTTAATTTTTTGATCGGACAATTGTCAATATCTAACACATTCAATTTTGTTTTGCGAAGAGGTGCCATATCCAATTTACTAATTTTAGTTTTTTCAATTTCCAATCGATGTATTGTTATTCCCGACAAAAAGGATAAATTCATGTCTGTTACCTTTTTACCACTAATGAATAACGTTTCAATGTCTTGAAAGCCATCTAACGTACCAGATTTTCCAACATTTGTATCATACAAATAAATGTACTTCGCCTTCGGAAAACATTTTCCTAAAGAATAACTTTTTGTCGAGATATTTCCAGTGATATCTATTTCTTTAATGTTTGGCGCATACATTTTGCATACTACTTCTCCAGTTTTTAATATTTCATTTTCAAAAGAAATATCCAACGCTTCTAATGTATTAGATTCTCCACTAAGTTCAATTGATTTAGTTCCAAAAGAAACAATCGACAATTGCTTTACATGAGGAAAACATTGGAATAAATTAGATGCTTTATACTTCCAATATATTTCCTTTCCATTGACCTTACAGCCCAATTGCAGTCGAACTTTGGTAATTTTTGGGAAATTCTGCATTCCTGTAAAATCTATTAAATGGCTTCCATCTACCCCATATGCAGCTGCCGTATACCAATCCCATAATGCATAATCAACTATATTTCTTTCTTCATCAGACAAAACACCATCTTTATTGACGTCTTGTTCTTGTGCAAATTTGCGTACACATGAATCCGGAAATGTTGCTTCATCTATAGTTACTGTTGATGCATTTGCATGAATTTCCGGTAGATACAAAATTCCCAATGTAATTATCATACATGCCAATATTTTTTTTAGTTTATTCATAAGATCTCCTCCCATTCTACCATCATAGCACTAAATTTCTTTGTTACATTTCCAGTACACCATACATTTCTGCTTGCGTCAACGACCTTGGGGCAATCTTAATAATTCTTAAGAATTTGGACATACTCGTCATTCTTGTGACAAAGCGTCTCGTAGGATACTGCCATGTCAGATAACTTTCCAAAGCAGTCACCATCCACCACATAAAAACGATCCACGGCGTAATGGTTGCCTTTGTCACAGGATAATATCTGATTTTTGGCATTCAACAATAACGGTTCTGTACTTGGATATTCTTCCCTTGAGATTCCATTCAGAAACACATATTGTTCTTTCGGATTTTTCTGAAGTAATTCCGCGATCGCACTATCCACTTCCTCTAATCCCGCAGCCGATACACGTTGTCCATCATTTATAAATCGAACACAAGCGCATCCCTTGGTGTTCTCTGGGAACACATACCGCGCAGTCCCTCTCATATCCACTTTATTCGCACTAATATTCCAATAATAGATTGATTTTCCTGAAATAATAACCGTTTGCTGTCCATGGAAAGCAGGTAGATTTTCATCATCTACAGCACAATCCAAGAACCCTATAAATTTTTCATGTTCATCTTCATATCCTTTCGCATCACGAATAATATTATTGATTGCTGTTTCTAAGGCAGTGGGTGACTTAGAATGTATTTTTGATGCATGTAGAACATAAGACTCTTCCTGTGCCGGAATCTCGGTTGTCTCAAATTCTGTCGAAGTATATGCGATAGGATTATTTGTTTTCTGCTTTTCCTGCTTTGCTTCAGAACAGCCGCCTAATAGAATCATACAGCAGGATAGTGATAATATAAGTACGATTTTTTTCTTCATAGAACGTCTCCCCCTAAATCTATCATTCATCTTGTTCCACTCAATTAGCTATTCTCTATTCATCTATATAATCATATTACCATATTCTTTTCAAAAACCGTCATCTTTCTGTATGCATTTTTATATACTCAAACTTCGCACTTCAAAAGATTCTGTCAGGTCACATATTGCTTATTATGTCGCAATAAATAGCATATTTTACAGTCGACAAGCTAACTTATTCTGCCAGCAGAGAACTAAGATAATTGCCGCAGAACGCAGAGTTTTTGAGTGATTTCTTATTTTGTTAAGTCTCTGATGAATACATGCCCGAAGGGATGTCTGAGATGTCCCGGTTTAGCAAGGTATCATCCATTTTTGGACGGGACGCTTTCGCTACGATGCGCTACGTCACGTTACTTAATGTCTCTGAAATACGAGACATAAGTAACGACGAGCGCAAAGTCCCTTTCAAAAATGATGAATACCTTGCTTCCGGGACTTCGAGTTTCCGAAGGGCATGTAGATCAATCATCAGAGACAACAAAATTTAGAAATCACTAAAAACGAAAATGCGGCAAGGCAATTACTATAGTTCTCTGGTGGCAGAAATCGCTCTTTGGTGGCTGCAAAATGTTATATAGTCATTGACATAATAAGCAATATGTGGCTGCGGAGAATTTGAGGTATGGGAGGTTGGAGTGGTTTACTATAATATATGCTTTTGGATGGAGGATGTGTTAATATAGGCGAATAATATTATCCCGTGTGATATGTGTGAACAGGAAAGGAAGGACGTGCCATGAAGAAAACAGTATTGATCACAGGTGCTACCGGAGGGATCGGTTTAGCGTTTGCAAAGTTATTAGCGAAGAAAGAATATCGTTTGTTGCTGGTATCTTCCAGTGAGAAGCGTTTGCAGCACTTGAAAGAGTTATTGCTGCGTGTAAAGCCCAATTTAGCAGTAGAGATATACGCAGAGGATCTTGCGGTGCAGGGAGCGGCAGGACGATTGTATGATCGGATCAGTAAAGACGGCTGGCAGGTTGATGTGCTGATCAATAACGCAGGCTTTGGGATGGTAGGTGCCGCGCATACGCTGGATATGGAAAAAGAGGAACAGATGCTTCAATTGCTCGTGGTAACACCGACGCAGTTGTGTAAATGCTGTCTGCGAGACATGTATAAACGTGGTTCGGGAAAAATCTTGAACGTAGCATCCGTAGGTGCATTTCAACCGGGACCGTATACGGCGTCTTATTATGCTTCGAAGAGTTATCTTTACCAATATAGTCAGGCGATCCGCTTGGAAGCAAAAAAACAGGGCGTTCAGGTGTGTACGCTGTGTCCGGGTTCTACACGAACACATTTCTTTGAAAAAACAGGAGCTAAGACGCCAATTTGGGCAATGTCGCCGGAGCGCGTTGCAAAAGAGGCGTGGGAAGGATTAAATGCGGATAAGGCAGTTGTGGTTCCGGGGATGATAAATCGGCTGCTGCGTCTTGTGCCGGCACAGATCAAAGCTTACGGCGTGGCGCTGCTAAAGAAACATACCTAAAAGGACACTATTAAAATCGAAAGAAAATGGTAGCCATAGTACTATAAAAGAAATCTGACTAAAAAGAGCAACAAAAAAAGCCCCTACCCAACAGTCCGTGCTGTCAAATTGGGACTTTCATGCGCGATCAGGGGTTCGAACCCTGGACACCCTGATTAAGAGTCAGGTGCTCTG